>ERZ842401.4056-NODE-4056-length-17433-cov-8.526758_pt1 | contig 17433 bp, 16 predicted proteins | sample MGYA00521270_ERZ842401 | MGnify/ENA primary metagenome ERZ842401 (study PRJEB31892, sample SAMEA3878208) | bioreactor metagenome | biome: Moose rumen | place: Sweden | collected 2011-10 | study: EMG produced TPA metagenomics assembly of the PRJEB12797 data set...
TCTCCCAAAGCTTGCGGTTCATAATCATCGGCGTCTTGATTTCCTGATAGCCATAGCGGCGATGTACTTCGCGCCAGTAGTTGATGAGCTCGTTGCGAATGACCATGCCGTTCGGGTGGAAGAACGGGAAGCCCGGGCCTTCTTCATGCAGGCTGAACAAATCCAGCTCCTTGCCCAGTTTGCGGTGGTCGCGCTTAGCCGCTTCTTCGAGCATGTGCAGGTATTCGTCAAGGTCAGCCTGCTTTTCAAAAGCCGTACCATAGATGCGCTGCAGCATCTTGTTCTTTTCGCTGCCGCGCCAGTATGCACCGGCTACACTCTGCAGTTTCAAAGCCTTAACCTTGCCCGTGGATAAGACATGGGGGCCGGCGCAGAGATCGGTGAACTCGCCCTGCGTATAAAGCGTAATCAGCGCATCTTCCGGCAGGTCGTTGATTAGTTCCACCTTGTAGCTTTCGCCCTTTTCCTCAAACATCCTGAGGGCTTCGGCGCGGCTGACCTCCTTGCGTTCCAGCTTGAGGTTTTCCTTGACGATTTTCTTCATTTCCTTTTCGATATCCTTGAGGTCAGCTTCACCGAGCTGTCTGTCCATATCGATATCGTAGTAGAAACCATTGTCAATAGCCGGGCCGATAGCCAGCTTTACGTTGTCGTCCTTGTAAAGACGCTTTACAGCCTGCGCTAAGATATGAGAAGCCGTGTGTCTGAGTGCCCAGCGGCCATCTGCTTCTTCAAATGTCAAAAACTCTACTGCACAGTCCTTCTTAAGAACCGTCGTGAGGTCTTTCGTTTCGCCGTCAATCTTGGCAGCCAGAACTTTCTTGGCCAGACTGTTGCTGACCTGTTTTACAAAATCCAGAACGCTGACGCCCGCTTCTACTTCGCGGACGGAACCGTCTTTCAACGTAATCTTTAACATACAAATTCCCTCCTAAAATCAAAAAAGCTTCGTCCCTGAATAGGGACGAAGCTATCGCATCGTGGTTCCACCCTGATTGCCACTAGAATTCCAGCGGCCACTCAAGCTCTCGTAACGTAAGAGTACCCGTCCGGCAATACTAACAAAAAGTGTTCCTGCCGACAGCTCCAAAGTGGTAATCGCAACAACTAGCCCGAAACCATTTCACCAAACAGGTTCCTCTCTAAGAGCCGTTCCCTTGCCATCATGTCTTTGTCTTTGCCTTTAACTGATAGACCTAATTATAGATTTACCCGATTGACATGTCAATAGCTGCTTGTAAATTTTTATAGCAATTCACTAGGTGCTTACGAAATATGTCCCCATAAAAAGCATGAGACGCTAAAAATTACAGCCTCATGCTTTTTCTATTCTATTGACGACAGCGAATAGAATGATTATAATATTGATTAGAAAGAGGTGAGCCATATGCTGCCAAAAGAAAATGAACAAACAGAATATAAACGTGAACTTACCAGCGGTCTAACGAAAGAAGTTCTCGCTTTCATCAATACCCAAGGCGGTTCCATTTATATTGGTGTTAATGATGACGGCTCCATCGCAGGCGTAACAGATAGTGACCAAACCATGCTTCGTATAGCCAGTATGCTTAGAGATTCTATTCATCCTGACGCAATGATGTTCGTTTCTATTCAAGCTGAACAAAAAGAAGAAAAAAACATTATACACCTTATTATCTCCCGTGGCACCAACAAACCATATTACCTGATAAAAAACGGTCTCAAACCATCCGGTGTATTCGTTCGCCAAGGCAGTGCCTCTGTACAAGCATCACCTGAACAGATACGACAAATGATAAAAGCTACTGACGGAGACGTTTTTGAAGATAATATTTCCCTAAACCAAGAATTGACATTTCAAAAGACTTCCAATGTATTTCACGAGAAAAAGATAAAATTTGCTTCAGAACAAATGATATCTCTGGGAATTATGCGAACTGATGGCGTATATACAAACCTCGGGCTCCTCCTATCTGACCAATGTCCTTTCACCATCAAAGCTGCGGTCTTCCAGGACACAGGTCAAAAAAACTTCCAAGACCGCCGTGAGTTTTCTGGTGCCCTATTAACTCAATTGGAAGATTGTTTTGCCTACTTGCAGCTTAACAACCCAACATCAGCAAAATTTCATGGATTATATCGCAGCGATTTTAAAGCATATCCTGAAGATGCAATCCGGGAAGCTCTATTAAACAGCATAGTACATCGTGATTATTCCTTTAGTGCCAGCAGCCTCGTCAGCATTTATGTCAACCGCATTGAGTTCACCTCTATCGGCGGGCTTATGCCCGGACTGCAAAAAGAAGATATTATGCTAGGCATTTCTCTTTGCCGCAATCCAAAGCTTGCCAATATTTTTTACCGGTTGGAGCTGATTGAAGCATACGGCACTGGGCTGCTGAAAATAAAAAATTCCTATGATACCAATCCATGCCAACCAGAATTTCTCATTTCTCCCAACGTATTTAAAGTTGTACTGCCACGCATAGAACAGCAGGCTATACGTGTAAATGACAATCTGCTATCTCCTGAAAACCAGGTGCGTTCCTACTTAAAACAGCAACATTCCGCAACACGCAAAGATATCGAAACGCTTCTTAATACCAGCACCTCCACGGCTACACGGATATTACAGGCTTTACTTGAAAAAAAGATTATCCAACGCATAGGTCGCGGTAAACAAACCAAGTATATTTACCAACCACACTGACTAAACTATTTGCGGACAAAATGGTAAAATTGTCTGTGTTCGCAACCGGAACAACCGTAAAGATTGGATTGCCATAATTTGCACAAATGTAGAGCTGAGCAATATACAGTTTTCAAAGAGCCATTAGGATTTTATATGTGGGAAGTTTAAGTTATTATCTATAAAACCTACAACGTACACTAGAAAATTGAATAAATGCCCTTAAAATGTTATAATCAGCATATAAATCATCGAAAGGAGCTGTTAACATGCATATAAGCCTATCTGAAGTATTTAGCCCCGGCGTAATGCCAGATTTAACCTATATAAACCGCGCTCCACAAGGAGAAAGTATGACCTATGAGGCCAAATTAAAAAAAGCCTTACTAAAAAATGGCAATCTCATCTCCATAACTGGCGGCACAAAAACAGGTAAGACTGTACTTTGCAACCGGGTATTCGGTAAGGATTCCTTCATAAAAATTAGTGGCTCCCAAATCGACAGCCGGGAAAAATTTTGGCAGCTTATAGCGGAAAAACTGGAACTTCCCGAAGAAATCTCCATCTCCTATGCCACCCAGTCACAAGATAACCATAAAACAGCTCTCTCTGCAAAGGCAGCTTTACTTAACATTTTGTCATCCGGCCTCAACACGGAAAATGGCTCATCACAAACGGCCAGCGAAAACACAACCCGCAAAATCCTGCGCAGCAATACCCTGATTATGGATTTACTCATAAAGAGCCATATTGTCCTGGTCATTGATGATTTCCACTATATAGATAAGGAGACTCAGCTTTATCTGGCGCGAACCTTAAAAGCGGAAATTTTCAACGGGCTTAGAGCCATTATTCTCTCCCTGCCCCACCGCGCCGATGATGCCATCCGCTTAAACCCTGACCTTATCGGCAGAATGTCCTTTATTGAACTTGCTCCTTGGTCAAAAGATGAGCTAAAGGAAATCGCCCGCAAAGGATTTTCCCTGCTCAAAATGGATATTACCGAAGACACCTTAGATTACATCGCCACTGAAAGTGCTCTTTCTCCACAATTAATGCAGGAAAACTGTTTCAATATTGCCTTTCAGGTACAGGAAACTAACAGCAAAACTATAACAACACAAGATGCACAAACGGCTTTTAAGGAGACCGTTGCTGAATATAAGCATTACAGCGATACAGCACAAAGCATCCTCGCTGGGCCGGCCAAAGGCCGCAGCCGCCGCAAAGTCTACCATACTAAAGACGGTAAGACCTGCGACATCTATGCATTAATCCTCCTGAGCATTAGTGCCGACCCACCAGTGCTGCAAATCTCTATCAATGAACTCCGCCAGCGCATGGAAAAAATCATCGTACCAGAAGAAAAGCTCCCCACCACCTTGATTCTCAGTAAAATGATGAAACACGTCGAGGAAATCATTCACCAAAGCATTCCGGATAATGACACATTGGATTGGAAAAACAGTACCCTTTATATACTTGACCCTTTTTTGTTATTCTATCTTAGATGGGATAAAGGATATCTTAGATAATTGAAGCCTCAAATACTCTATCAATCTTACAAACATAGGTTCAATACAACGCAGACGTATCTGCTCTATTAAAGTGCATGTAAAATATACCGCCAACACTTTAGCAATCATAAACACAACAAAATACGAACTTGAAAAATAATCCAATCCCGGATAAAAAGTTTTCCATATAACTTCTCTAGCCAAATCATTTTCGTGAATAAGATATACACCTAAGGTAGTTGCTGCCAACCTATTAATCAAAGCACTATAAAAAGGTGACATAGTTGCAAAATAACAAAACATAGATATTGTAACAAATACTCCGCATACCTTAACAAAATGCCATGCTTTTCTCACAAAAATATCTTTTCCTGTAATTACGCCCAATAAATCAAAAGCAATAATCGTAAACATCAGAAACAATAAGGATATAAGCACAGCTCTTCTCCAGTAAGTATTACTAGGAATCTCCTTATTTGCCAGCAAATATCTCCTACAATAAGCACCTACACAATACATAAAGCAAAAATAGAACAACTGCGAATCATTCACAAATGTCACATACTTAAAAGCTGGTAGCAATGTATCCACAGCAAATAATATAAATATAAGTCTTGCAAACTCAGCCTTTGTCAAAGATTCCAGCAATTTATTTATATAGGGAATAAAAAAGAAAAATATTATATAACAAGACACAAACCAGTTAGTTCCAAACCACATAGGTACCATTGAACTGACAATACCTTTTGCTGAAAAATCAAAAAAGCTTCCACCATAAAAGATTAGTCCTATAAACCACGAATAAAAACACATCGTCATGGCTAAAAGGACTACTTTCTTATATTTAACACTACGCCTAAACATATAATAACCAGTAATAACGACAAAAATGCCATTAGACATATATCCTCCCCAGCCGATCAGTTGCACCAATACTAATTGCCAAGTTAGATTATCTACTGTTAAAGGATACGGTATAGGCTCCAATACTTTTAAAATGCCATGCACACAAAAATGATGCAAAATAATAATCAACATAGCCACAATGCGCAACAACTCTATATTAGAAGCTCGTGTCTGTCTGTCTGTCTGTCTGTCTGTCTGTCGATAGCATATTTAACTCCTTCTTCATTGTCAAGCTTTTTTAACATCATTTCCATTTTATCCCCTATCCAATATTGCATATCCTTTTCTTTGCCATATTCCACACTCTCTGTCTATCCGATACATCTAATAAAAACACAGAATTCCAACACAATCCCAAACAAAATAGTAATAGACAATTTCTAATAAAGACAGACCACTCTACGCTCAAATCCAGAACATAATTTCGTAGCAACATAAAAAAAACAGTCATAGCCACGGTGCTGACAATATACCGCAACATAATATCGTAAAATGTACGCCAGCCTAGATTAAGGCATTTAGCTGCATAAATCGGCGCAAATAAAAAATCGCTAAAAAACTTCACAATAACGCTAACACATGCTATGGAATAAACACCATAATCCGTAAATCTTAATAAGATAATAACCAAACATAAATTCACAATTCCCATACCTATCACAATTAAAGAGTTTGTCCTTATTTTATTGGTTATCAAATATACATTGGGCAACCCATACATCGCACCAGATACTAACAGGCCAGATAAGCTGATAACCGATAAATGATAAACAATCATTGTATCTTTATTTGGCATCCACAACTCAAAAAACATTACCCCCATTGTCACAAAAGTCGCATAAATAATACTAGCAGTAAATCCAGTCATTTTCATATTCACTCTTAGTATCTTCAACAATTGCTGAATGTCATCTACTGCATAATTCATTGTAAGTCTCGGAGCAAACAGCGCAGAAATCTTTTGAAGGAACACTCCCACTGCTGATTGTATAACCTTGCTTATGGCTAACTGTCCTGTTAAATAAGCACCTAACCAGATATTACAAAACAGCAAATCACAACCTTCTAATAGCATACATCCTAAATTAGCCAAAGAGTTCCATACGCCAGAAAAAAACAATGTCTTTACCCATGGGAAGGAAAATCGTTTTACTGACAGCTTTAAAGCAGGAACCAATTTTTTCTTAAACCAAATATTCACCAATAATTCCACAGCTGTACAAGTCAGAGCAGCCATGCCAACATACACAATATTTGCTGGAAAAAAATAAAACAGTCCTAAAAGTATACCTACTCTTAACAGTGCAGACACAATACTCAATCCGCTACTTAAATATAGTTTATCTGTTATAAAAGTAGATACAGAATATACTGCATTTATAATTGATAAACTAAAATTAACGACTATCAATATAAATAATATTTTAACCGGTAAAATTAAATTTCTAGGTATATCGATTAAGTATTCCAAAAAATGAACTACTACCCCACCTATAAATAATAATACTATTGCAATAGCTGTATTAGTAACAATAACAGATGACATTATACTTGCTGCTTCTTCATGATTTTTCTTATGCCATGATATAGTAATAAACCGTCCTGCCACAGAATTTAATGCAATTGTTAATATCGAAGCATATCCCACCATATTATTTGTAAGCCCAACAAAGCCATACGCTTCAACACTTACCGTACGAACAATGTATGGTGTCAAAACAAAACTAATGCCCATCCCGACAGCAAACTGACATAGGCTTGCAAATAAATTAAGCAAAAATCTTACATTCGATGCTGTCATATCAATCACGCTCACCACATGTACGGAAAAACTCCGGGCAATCAGCAACAATTTTCTTCACATCAGGAATACCTATGTCAGCAATATTGATAAACTGATATTCGAAATCATTTCCTATGCGACCATAAATATCAATACCGTTCCTAAGACAATACTCAATATAATCATCATCACTGGAAAATTTATCCATCGCGTCAATTATAGCTGGCGTATCATCTACAATTGACCGTAATTTCAACTTTATCTTTTCCACTCCACCAAGATAGGAAAAATGCCAACCTCCATCCACTGATGGTATCTTCCCCCTTAACATACGCAATGATTGCGGTATCAGCATGTTCTTAAATTTCGTTATAACAAGCCCATCCCAAAAACCCTTGCGAGCCTCACAATTCATATAATAGTAAAATATCCTCATTCTAAAAATTACTGGTGTATATTCCAGCAAATCGAGCAGATTATCACAGAACCACACTTTTTTGCTGCAACCAGCCAACCGGAAAAATTCTTTAATTTTTCCTCTGTATCCTGTACTACTGAATAGTCGGCTGATTTTTGTTCCCTGCAAATCAGCCAATACTGTTGGTGACGGAATTTCATCCAGGTCAGATACCATTACCAAATCATCCTGCCTGCAATCATACAAGCCACGCATAATACTGTTTCGCTGATGATACTCTATTTCCCATTGACCATTTCCTTGAACAGCTGGAGCATCCGTCACCTTTATATGACGAATTTTATCCTTATACTCCCTTATGCCTAGTTCTTCTAAATTCAAATTGAATCCTTTATATTCTCCTCGCAATGTTTTATCACATTCAACGATTACAAAATAGTCAACGTAAGGAGCTAAAATTCTTAAGCGAATTTTTAGCAGTTTTATTTCGTTAAAAAAAGTAAAGCAATCATATATGCGCATTATTTTATTCTTTCCTTCCAATCAAAAAAAAGCCCCTCCCAAAATGGTTTTAATGGAAAAATAACTTTTTTTGATTTTATAAAATGATATATCCAGCGAGAAATACTGTATATAAAAAAGATAATGAATTGATAATAATTTGCATGTCTCCGCTCAAATATCACCATATTACGAGTTGAATAACGATTCTGTATTCCCTTTACTCGATTTACAGTAGCAGACTCCTTATGATAGCATCTTAAGCGTGTATCACATGCAAAAACAATTCCCTTTTTCCTTGCAGAAAAAAACCAATCCGTTTCCTCATAATAGAGGAAATAAAATTCTGGCAATAAACCATTTTTTAAAAAAGCTTCTTTTCTGACAATGAAACATGCCCCACTTAAATAATCCGGTTTATCACCATCCAGACTCACTTCATCAGCCAATTCGCCTTGATGTAACCCCGGCCCCACAGCTTTAATCAATGACATTTTAGAACCTGCCGACTGTACATATTCTCTTTTTTCATAATCACATACAACCGGAGATATTATTTCGCAATCTTCTCTTTGCTCTAATACTTTCAAAGCACGCTCAACAAAGTAATCAGGAATTATTGCATCATTATTAATTAAACAAATATAATCAGCTCCCTGCTCAATAGCATATTTTATCCCTGCATTATTACCTGCCGCATAGCCGCCATTTATTTCACAGAAGATATGCGTATATTGCGGATATTCTTTTTTTAATTTTACTCCCGAACCATCTGAAGATTTATTATCTACAATAATTATAGAAAATCTTTTATCTCTATTTTTTGTAATTGATTCTATGCACGATTTTGTATCACTATAATTGTTATAATTAAGAATTATAAAAAATATTTTTTTCATTCACACACTACTTTCATAAAAATCAAACATAGTTAAACTCCCAATGCCTTAAAATAATTATCATAATATTTTTTTGAAGAATATTCATCTAATATATCACTCGCACCTTGCTCAGCAAGCTTTTTTATAGCTGGTGTTTTATAGTAATTTATAATCGCATTAGCAATATCATTACTAATATTTTCGCTGCGTTTTATTATTGTTGAAGTTCGTCTACTACAATATTCAGGCAAGCCACCTGAATCCGTACATATCAAGGGTAAACCTGAAGCCATCCCCTCTACAGCTACTAATCCCGCAGCCTCATCTCCAATAGTAGGCACTACTTGAACATCAGCAATTTGCAAATACTTATACAACTTACCGTTATCCACATAACCAGTTAAAATAATTCGTTTATCCTCTTTTGCTGCCTTCTCTACCATCATTGAATATTTTTTTTCTGTTCCATAGCTTCCATATAGCGAACCAATAATTAACAGTTTAATATGATGATTAGTTATAAACTTCCATGCCCCTACTAATTCCATTACACCTTTTAATGGAATTATCCGACCAACGTATACAACTACAAAGTCATTTCCTAACATCCCCAGATTTCTTCTTAATTTTAATTTTTCTGTATCATTGATTTTCTGAAGGAATTTTTTTGTATCTATACAATTCCGCAATATTTCTATTTTTTCCTCTGAATAATTTTTCAGCCAATCATGCTTACAAAAATCACTGACTGTTATAATTTTGTCATAAAAATACCACCTATGACGAGGAAATTCCCGCACATGGCTATGAAAAACAAGTTTATCTGTATATTCCCGAAACATTCCTATCGCAGCAGCCGGACCACCTTCAAAAATCACTGCTGACAATCCATTTATATGCTTAATTTTTTCAAACACGCAACTATAATAGCTTCTATTCCCTATTCTTTCCTGTCTAAATATACCTGCCAACAAATTTAAAGCTCTACCATACAGATAAAGTAATTTATTAACCTTGATATAAATGACTTCACAGTATTTATATTGATTGCTAATCCGTTCTCCCTCTTCATCATAAATAGAAAACACAATCAATCGATATCGTTTATCAATTTCATTTTGCTCGATAATCAAGCGTGTTAGCAATTCAATGCCACCACCTCTCACATCAGGAATAGGTAGGTTAGGCTGTGATATGATTGCAATCTTTTTTCGCTTCTCCATACTTCCCTCTTCTTCATTCAATAAATACAAACGATTATCAATTATTGCGATTTATTGCCAGATATATAATTCTAAAAAAATCTCCACCTAAGATAAATATACATGCTTTGACCTTTGCTTTAAAACTCATATGTTTATAACATAATAATACACATAATTGCTTTCTTAATATTTCCATATATTTCTTATAAATTTCCACATGTCGATTATCAATTCTATCTCCCATCTTGCAGTATTTCATACAATATGCCAATATAGAAAAATAAACGCCTAACTTTGAAACATTTATTGATTTCTTTTTTAAAAAATGAAATCTAATTTTATTTAACTTTATTCCCAGCCTGTAATTGTCAATTATTTTATCTTTATTGTGAGTTATACTCCCCGATAATTGGCGATACACATATAGCGACTTATGTAAATACAGACAACTATTCACATTCCAGCAAATATGATGCATAACAGCATAATCCTCACAATACGAATATTGAGCAGAAAAAGATTGGTCGAAGATAGTTCGAAGAAATATCTTCGACCAAAGATGTGATTTCATGCGATAACCTATCGCTAGTTCTTCGCACAATTCTTGTTTTGACAACCACTTAGACTGTTTATCATAAAATACTTCACGTAGCCTGCCTTCTCTTAATTCATACATATCAAAGTACAGCATATCAGGTTCCTTAGTTAATGCATCGCTCACTGTACTGTACCAATCATCCGTGATGTAATCATCAGGGTCTATCCAGGCAATATATTTTCCGCTTGCATGAGCCAGGCCAGTGTTTCTTGCGGCAGATACGCCCTGATTACTCTGATGAATAATCCGATAGCGAACATCCTTCTTTGTAATATCATTGCATATACGTAAACTGTCATCTGTAGAACCATCGTCAACCAACAATATTTCTACATTGTAATCAAATTTCTGCCTTTTCAAAGACAATAGGCATTCTGGTAAGTAATCTTCCTTATTGTAAATAGGAATAATTATAGATAGTAAAATTTTATCTGTCATTGCAATATTTAACCTTAAACTGATAAATAACTCTGCGCCATCCACCCACCTTCAACATCGCCGCTAATGTTGCCAACTTTGAGCGTATAAGAAAGACAGGAATCCATGAAAGTTTCTTTACGATATCACGCTTATAATTCCGCTGACGAATATCAGCCTCTGTCAACCACGATCCATTAAAATGATGAATTGTATAAGTGTTCTCAGTAACAGCCAGTTCCCCAGAATGATACAACTTTGCACAAAAATAATCGAAAGGAAACAATATATTATTATCTCCAAATTGTTTTTCACTTCCATCAAGAATAAGATTGTATTTTTCCTTTGTAAGCTTAGTAATCACCTTTACATTCGTCGTTAAATCATAACTACCATCAGCATTCAAAAAGTGACGATTATCATAATCTCTAAGTAGCATCTCAATCCATTCATTTCCCCGACAGGCAGCCATGGTACCTGTCGGGATACTAGTCTTTGACTCGTATCCCGACACAGCAGCGTACTTCAGTAATGGATCAAGATTTTTGCATACTTCTACATCTGTATCCATATATATACCGCCATACTCATACAAAACCTTTAACCGTACATAATCTGTGACAAAAGCCCATTTCTTTGCTTCGTAAGCTTCACGGCAATAAGCATTTTCATTAACATCGAAGTTTGATTCATTCCATTCGATGATTTCATAGTCCGGACAAAATTTTCTCCATGTATATATGTATTTCCTCACATCATTAGGAAGATGAGTATCTCCAAACCAGCAGTAGTGTATTTTTTTAGGAATCATAATTAACACCTGCACTTTCATTCCAGCAATTCAAACACGTAATTCATGTTAAACGTATCAAGTACATATAAGCCTATATTATAATAACCTTCCGCAAAACCTATTGCAAAAAATGCCAATATACAAGCCATGAAGATAACAATCCGTTGTCGCGATGAAACCGTTGTTAAATACATCGCGATAACAATATATAATAATATATTTAGATTTCTAACAAACCTTATGATATTAGGATTTAAACAAGATAATGGAAGAAGCAATGTAGCATAAACCATAAAATAATAAGTTATCTTTGAAAATCTTATTTTTACTTCGCTATATGAATATTTCTTTTTTATTAGTTGCAATAATTTATATGATAAGTATAAGGAAAACAAAGTATATCCCCAAACTAAATATGGGCCATAGTTTATTTTAGCTCCTAAATATCCGTGATAATGCGATAAGGCAGAATCCTCCGTCACAAGCAACATATAATCGCCCAAAATAGACAGATTATTCTGTACCACTCCCAAATACAATGGCATACATATTCCTATAATGGCAAATATCTTCACTATTCGTATTAAATATTGATTTTTTTCCACTTTATCTATTAGCAATAAAGGAAAAAACAATATACTCATACTATGAAACATAGTGGAAACAATCAATAACAGCATCGTCTTTATTCGATAATATCTTTTTTTAGACGTATATATACTTACACACCATAGAAATAACACCTCTATAATAAAATTTCTCACCTGCATAACATCCTGATAAAAAGGATGCATTATATATAATACAAATACTACAGAAATCTCACTTGTAAAATTAAAAATACCTTTATAAAACAAATATATAAATATACATGAAATTATAAATCTAAATTCTACGTAATCAAGATTAGCAATGTATGAAATTTTATTAATTACTAAATATGCTACATCTCTGCTATAGCCATATAAAATGCTATCATAAAAAGAATAATCCCATTCGAAAAAGCGACTGGCATAATATTGACTTTCATATACATCATAATCGTAAACATTGTATGTCAAACCAGCCATTACTGCTAAACTAAAAATATAAAACCATTTCATTTCCACTTGCTTATCTGGAAATATCATGGCACTGATTATGCCTATTATTATCACCAAGCACAAATATAAAACACCCATATATTCCTATCCTACCACTTTATTCCACTGTTCAACGTATCTTTTTTGAGTGAAAAGATGTATATTATTTTTAGCCTCCATCGAAAACTGTTTTCTTTTGTTTTCGTTATTTACTAGTGATATTATCATTTTGGCCATATTTTTCACATCATAGGGTTCTATTAAATAGCCTGATATATTATTTTCTATAATTTCAGCGGGGCCAGTAAGACAATCGAAACTTACAACTGGCAAACAATTAGCTTTTGCCTCTAGTAACACCAATGGCATACCTTCACTTATAGATGTTAAAACAAAGATACTATATTTATTATATATATTTTTTAGGTTATCGCATTTTCCTTTCAAAAATACATGTTTATTCAATCCTTTTTGCTCGATTTTATTTTGTAGCCATTCTCTATATTCAGTATCGCCATCACCATATACATCCCATTGCCAATCCTTAATTTCAGAAAATACCATCTCAGCTACTTTTATGAGATATTCTATCCCTTTCACTGGAATTAAATTAGCAACAGTTATAATTTTTCTACTAGATGAATCGTAACCGTTATTCAGCCATGATTCATCAATATAATTATATATGTATGATAATTTTTTTCTTTTTACCCTATACTTTTCTCGATATGCTTCACAATCTCTATTGGTCAAGCATACTATTTTTTCAAACCATAAAGCCGCAACAACTCTGTTAATTATTCCCCTAACAACATGATCCTTTGCAAATACGTTTCGTTGCTCTGATGATATCAGCTTTACATCTAAATACGTTGTTGCTAAGCAAGCTATCAAATTAAGGCCAACTCCGACAACTATTACAGTTTCTATATTATTTTCTTTTATGAATTTACGTAGCTTAAAAATCGACTTAAAGAACACGCCTATGGATAATTTTCTCTTAACACTTTCCATCAAGCATGTAAATTTTACATGCTTCGATAATGTAAATATATTACTTCCATTTTTCAACAACACGCTAACTAAAAACACTTTATTGTTGGCTACTAATGCATTGGCAATTTGTGCTGCACATTTTTCAGCACCACCACGCACGGACATATCAGCTCTTATAACGCACACATTCACCAGCTATCACCATCTAATTAGTTAAATATAATTTCCCTTTATAGTTTTTATATCCATTATCTAAATCAATGCAAACCGTATTATGTTTTGCAACTCGTTTTTCTATTGGTGGTAATTCCATATAATTACCCCAAACAACTGTCAAGTATTCATCAAATCCTTGCATTAATGGCATTTCCTCGCCATTAAAGCTCTTCCAATCTACTTCCTTAAACCAGCTTTTAGACAATGGCCTAAACATAGATTTTATCCCGCTAGTTAATTCTACATAATTGTTACTGTCTTCTTCATCATATGACACCATTTTATGCTGTGCATATTTCCAAATTATGTACCTTACTTTCTTTGGACGCACGGCATTTAGTAATATCCAAGAAAGCCCTCTAATTATCCCCCCTTGTCTATCTGGCAAACGTTGCGCATTAAATAACGAATATAGCATTGCCCAAAATATCTGATTTACCCTATCTAATTTTCCATTTGGTTTCACATCAATAGGCAAAATATCTATTTGCAATCCATGATTAATATCATCATTAACACTATGTTTATTTATGAATGTAGTATTATTATCTCGTATAGAAGCACCCGTATTATGATAATTTTCCTTTAAATTCGTACGGCAATATGCGTATTTACTTGTATCAGCAAATTTATTCCACAATTCCGGTAAGAGCTCATAATCCTTTCGTAACATAAATACATCTACATCATCATCCCAAGGAATAAACCCTTGATGCCTTACTGCGCCGATAAGTGTTCCTCCTGCTAAAAAAAATCTTAACCCATGCTTTTGACAAAAATCTTTGAAATAGCACAGTATCTCAAATGATTTATTTTGCAAGGCTTTGATTTCTTCTGGTGTTGCGGTATGTATATCCTCAATCTTCATCTTTCAGGCTCCTTAACACAGAGTTTTACTCATTCGCTCAAACATTTCTTTCAATGTCACATTCACTTTCCATGACAACTTTTTTAACTTACTTACCTCTAAATTCATAAATAATTCTGCTGGATAAAGTTTTGAGCTTTCCTCTGATTCATTTACTACCACCCTAACACTGTTATTGTATGCTACCAATTCTGCCATCTCTTTAATCGAACAATACGTCTCTTCATTGGCAGCATTATAAGCCTCACCATTTTTCCCATTCAGTAATACCGTCAGAATAGCTGTAACTGCATCTGCCGTATACAGGTATGCGTGCTTAGTCCCACCTTGCGTAAGTAAAACAATGTCCTCTCCTGCCAATGCTTGCCGCATAAACTGGGCATATACACGGTTGTCCTCTTTCCTCACACCTGCGCCAAAAGTTTGCGTCAGACGAATAACCTTGACCGGCACCTGATACTGCGCAGCATAACTTGCGCACATGGCTTCAATCATGCGCTTTGCCTCTGGATAGGAACTGCGAGGATTCATGGTATTTACAAAGGATTCATGATTTTCGTCAACCTTTTCCTCACGATGCAAACTGCCATAGACTTCCATACTGGAAAGGAAAAGGAAGCTTTCTACCTGTTTTTCCCTTGCCATTTCCAAAAGCGTAATGGCTCCGGCAAGATTCATCTTTATGGTTTCCACAGGATGTTCAGCGAAGTAACGACTGGCAGTTGGACTGCCGCCATGGATAATATAGTCCACCTTATCAGTCACATGAGGAATATGCTCTAAATCACCAACGATAAACTCTAAAGGCGCCCCCTCAGCGATGATTTCCGTAAATCTTTCCCTAGCCTTAGCCTCGTCGCGTACCAAAGCCAAAATTTTTAATGGCAGACCTTTATACAGATTCATATAGGCTAATGCCGATATCAAATTGAATCCAATTAGTCCGGTAGCCCCTGTGATAAACAATGTCTTTCCACGAAGCTTATCCCAAGGTATAAAATCCGCTCCAGCAATATATTCCATATCTTCGCGAAATACAGGATTTTTCAACCACATAAAACAACATCTCCATTGTCACAAAATTCAAATTGAGTTATAATTAGCATATAGATTTTACAGAGGAGGTCTTAGCATGAAACATCATTACAGCATTATTGACAATGTGCATACCACCTTTTCTGACATATATGCCTCAGAAACTAAAGGGGAAAGCATCATTGTTCATATGGAGCGTCCTACAGAAAACGGATTCGACCACGCCGAATTTATACTCCCAAGTATTACCTGCACAAAATGCATGGGCTTTACAGAAGATGAATTATTGAAATTAATGACCTTTGTTAGAAATAATAGTTCCCTAATTTGGGAAATAGCACGGGAAGACGGTGAAATAATTGCCGACGTGGGGTGAAATTTTAGGGTATCGAATTTATTTCTGGTCTAATGAAAACAACGAGCCTGTTCATGTGCATATCTGTCAAGGTACGCCAACTGCCAATGCTACCAAAGTATGGATACCTCAAAAAGATTTAAATCGCTTACTAAAAGCAATCGCAGCCAATAAAGAAAGTATTGTTTTTAGCTGGTACCAATACTTTGGAATTAATTAATGATTTACGAGCCATTCATGGCTCGTTTTTTATAACCCTACAATCTGCATATTCTCCTGTGCATCCAAAAGTGCCCTGAACAAATAAAAATCTGTGGGCGTGGTAATCTTGATATTCTCCACAGGCCCCACCACCATGTGCAGCTCAGCACCGTAATGCTGCATCAGCATAGCCGAATCAATAAAATCAAATTTCTTTTCCTTCTGTGCCTTTAAATGCGCTTCATATAATTCAGATAGATAAAAGCATTGTGGCGCTCGTGCCATGGCACATTGTGAGCGATTAAATATCTTACCGACCTTATCCCCATCACCATCTACAAAAATCGTTTCAATGGCTGGTGTTGTTGTAATGGCACTGCCATATTTGCGCACACTTTCCAAACAATCCGTAATGGTATCGCTATCTATCAAAGGACGTACACCATCATGTATGAGCACAATATCTTTATCACTGCTGGAATTCTGATACGCACAAGATAAACCATTGAAAATTGACTCTTGACCTGTTTCCCCGCCTGATACAATATCTGTTACCTTTCTGATATGATATTGTCGGATTAATTTTTTTGCATAATCAATCCAGCTTTTCAGGCAAACCAAGACTATGCAATCTATCTCAGGATGTTCTTCAAAATGCTGTAATGTATAGATGAGCACGGGTTTGCCATGCATCTCTAAAAATTGTTTCGGCTTCGCACGAGTATTCATTCGTCTACCTGTGCCACCAGCAAAAATCACAGCTACATTATTTCCTTTAAAAGTCTCCATAAATATCATTCCCAATATCGTATTTCTCAATATTCAGCGGCTTTGACTTAATTCCCGTTCCTTCCGTGGCACTCTTGGTAAACAGCACTTTAACCGTCTGAATAATAATGGTGAGGTCTGTTAGTATCCCGCATTTTTCGATATACATCAGGTCATAGACCAGCTTATCAAATGGTGTCGTGTTGTATTTGCCATAAACCTGCG
>ERZ842401.4057-NODE-4057-length-17432-cov-8.025321_pt1 | contig 17432 bp, 14 predicted proteins | sample MGYA00521270_ERZ842401 | MGnify/ENA primary metagenome ERZ842401 (study PRJEB31892, sample SAMEA3878208) | bioreactor metagenome | biome: Moose rumen | place: Sweden | collected 2011-10 | study: EMG produced TPA metagenomics assembly of the PRJEB12797 data set...
GTGAAGGCCGGCCCCGATAAGAAAATGCTAAGAAAACACGCTGAAAGCAGCGCCGTTGGCCTGCCCGGCGCAGGTAACTGGACAGTTCGTCTTTACGAGGGGGTCGTTTAGCGGAAAACAGAAAAATCACTCCCCGTTCACCCCCGAACAACGCATGGACGGGATACCTTCAACACTAACTGACCGATAAACTGCAATTTATTTAATCTACGCAATAAGCCCGCAGGGCTGGTGATGTTTTCCTTCGCTTTTGACCAGCCTGTCTATGGCAAAGGAAAATATTACCAGCCCCGCGGGCATCTTATCATATAGATATTAACCAGACCGTACTAAATCGTCCGCACCTGCCAGCCTCCATCTCCAGCCAGCTTCAGTTCCTGCTCATGCTGGGCATACAGCGTAGACCTATGCCCCACGCTGACAATGCCCATTTGCGGCAATTCTTTCTTCAAGAGTTCATATACTTCTGCTTCCCGAGGTTCATCCAACGCCGAAGTTGCCTCATCCAAAAATACCCAGTCCGGCTTTTGCAACAGCACCCGTGCAAAAGCCAGCCGCTGCTGCTCGCCCAAAGACAAAATTCTGCTCCAATCATCCGCTTCGTCCAAGCGCAATGCAAAATCTTCCAAGCCAACCTTTTGCAAAGCCGCCTGCAAAACAGCATCACTACCCGCAGCTGTTCCCGGATAATACAACGCCCGGCGCAAACTGCCCAAGGGAAGATAGGGCTTTTGCGGCAGGAACAGCAGTCTGCTGCCCTGCGGCAAGGAAAGTTTTCCCTTGCCATAAGGCCAGATTCCCGCCAATGTCCGCAAAAGGGTACTCTTGCCGCAGCCAGAAGAACCGGTTACGAGCAGGCGGCTTCCGGCAGGCAGGGAAAGCGTACAGTCTGCCAGCAGCACCCGATTGTCCGGCAGCTGCACCTGCAGCTCCTCAATGCTCATTTCCGCTGCAGCCTCCCCCTGACGGACAATACCGTTTTTCACTGTTTCTGCCGTATCCATGTGTTCCGTAAAGGTAGCCAGTCGTTTCACTACCGCCGCCAGCTGGGCAATGCTGTCATAGGACTCGACAAAATAGGACAAGGCATCCTGCACGCGGCCAAAGGCCGAAGCCGTCTGCATCAGCCCGCCCAGCGCGATAGCTCCCGAAAAATACTGCGGCGCGGCCAGAATAAGCGGCACGATAACCGCCAGTTGTGCATAACCATTCACATAGAAATTCAAAATTTTTGTCTGCTTCATAAGCTGCCAGAAATTGCTGATCACATGGGCAAAGCGCTCATGAAAGCCCTTGTTTTCTGCCTGTTCACCGCTATAAAAGGCAATGCTCTCGCTGTTTTCCCGCACCCGCATCATATTGAAACGAAAATCGGCTTCAAAACGCTGCTGTTCAAAATTCAGCCCAATAAGCTTGCGTCCCACCAAATGCACACAAAACGTACCAATGCCGGAATAGACAAGAGAGAACCAGAACATATAGCCATAGATGATGATTTCCTGACCGCCCAGCTCCAACGTAAACGCTCCGGAAAGATTCCACAGCACCACGCCAAAAGCCACCAGTGTCGTCAGCTGCTTCAAAAAGCCAATCAAAAGCTGCAAGGAAAGATTCACAAACTGATTGATGTCTTCGCTGATTCGCTGGTCCGGGTTATCGGTATCGCTCCCCAGCACCTGCAGGCGATAATAAACCTGCCCTTTCAGCCAGCGGGACAAATATTTATCCGTGAGCCATGTACGCCATTTAATCTGCACGGCCTGCCGCAGGTAAATCGCATAAACCGCAATGAGGATATAGAGCATGGCCACTCCCGTAAACTCACCTACGAGCGGCCAGAACGATTCCACCTCATATTGCTGCAGCGCATTATAAAATTCATTGTACCAGCTGTTCAGCCGTACCAATAGATATACTCCAAAAAAATTCAGCCCAATGACGAAGGCCAAAAGCCCCCGCGCTTTCCATTTGTACTCGCTGTTCCAGTACCCCCGGAACAACTGCCAAAAGATGCTGAATGCACCTCTTTTCCCCATAGCAATCACTCCCAAAATAAAGAAATTGTCCCGCGAAAAACGGAACAATTTCAGTATAGACCTTTCATTAACCTGTTGCAATAACTATTTAACGTTTCGCCGCCATAAACGTACCTGCGCAGACCATTATGCTGCCCAGCCACAAGAGCCAGATACAGGGTTTAACGCTAATGCTTGCGGTAATATTCTGTCTGGCTTCCGCTGCTTGCGATGGCAGGATTTCCAGCCGGATTTGTTTTTGATTCTGCGTAACCCCCGTAAGACGCAGACGCTTTTGACCGCCAAAAATTTCCACCGGCGCAGATGTGCCACCATCAGCAGTGGCCTGCATATTTACTTGCACATGCTCCACCTTGTCACCATCCGTAACGGCCACTTCCGCAGTTACCTGCAAAGTGCCATTCTCCTGTCTGTCGATATTGGCCTGCTCAAAGCGGTAGGCAAAATCATCATCCATATCCATACGCCCTTGTTTAAGCGTCATTTCCAGCCGCCCGCTGCCTGACGGCGGAGTCGGCGCCAGATAAACGTCACCGCCTATCCCCTTGGCAATTGCCGGTTCCCGCGCCGCATCAGCACCATTGGCATGCAGTTTGGTCAAGGCTTTTACCTCCTGACCATCCACACGATAGACGTAATATTTTTCTTTGCCGTCTGCGGCAAATTCCTGTCCCTGAAAGATTATTTCATGACCAAATATATCATAACGTTCTCCTACAGCCATCTCCTGACTGTAAGACTGACTGCCGGAACCAGCCAATACCATCGCAAAAAGAGAAAGCCCCAAACCAATATGGGCAATGAGCCCCCCTTTATTGATGCCATGCTGACGGAACGAGATAACCGCAGCCCCGACAGCCATAAGCGAAGTTGCGGCCAGCAGCAACGGCAGAACCTGATGCACACCTGCGGCAAAACCACAGACAGCACCAAGCACACCGAATGGCAAAAGTGCGCCCCCCTTAGCCAGCACTTTTCCCTGACCATACCCCCGCAAGAGTGCACAAGCCACCGTCAACATCATAACAATAGCCAGCGGCATAGTCGTACGCACGTAAAAATCCGTATCCACCGCCGCAGGTTTACCGATAAGCTGGGTGATAAGCGGCATGGACATACCCAGAAAAATGATGGCACTCATAAATACCATCAATAATGCCCCCAAGAGAACCACAAATTCCCGGCTATCATAAGCAGGATAATATTCTCCCTGCGGCAAGCTTTTAGCTTTCACGATAAGGAGCAACAGTCCCGACACCAGCACCAGGGCATTGACCACCGCAATGGTCATACCAATACTGGTTCCCGCAAAGGAATGCACCGAAAAATCCCCCAAAATGCCACTGCGGGTCAAAAACGTGCCATAAAGCACTAAGGCATAGGCAAAGATACCGGCTAAATGCACCATGGTAACAACAGCCTGACGAATCTGCGCTACACGCAGTACATGAACGAATATGCCCGCCGTAAGCCATGGCACCAGAGAGGAATTTTCTACTGGGTCCCAGCCCCAGAAACCGCCCCATCCTAAAACTTTATAAGCCCAATAACCACCGATAAAAATGCCTGCCCCTAAAAAGGCCCAGGCCGTCAGCGCCCAGCGGCGGGCAGCAGGAAGCCACGCCTGCGCCTTTTGCCCCGTAAAGAGAGCCGCCGCACTGTAGGCCAGTGGCACAGCCAGCAGGGCATAGCCCACAAATATAATGGGCGGATGCACCGCCATCCAAGGGTCCTGCAGCAAGGGATTCAGCCCCACTCCATTTTGCACCACATTTTCACTGGGTACAAAAGGACTCTTGGCCATCACCAATACCGTAAGCAATGCTTGCAGCCCCATATAAACGGCCATTCCCGCTTCGGACAGTGCTTTTTTGCCGCCCAGATACAAACCTGCGGTTCCATGAATCAACAGCCAAAGCAAAAAAGAACCCTGCTGACCAGCCCAAAAGGCGGAAACCTTATAAATCACCGGCAGTTCCACTGCCGAATAGCTGGCCACATAAGCAATATCGAAACGGTTGCTAAAAATAAGCTGCATCAGGTAAATGCCAGCCACCAGCACAGCCGCAAAGGAAACGCCCACAAAAAGACGCCCCCATCTTGCCATGCGTACGCTCTGTGCCGCATAGCACAAAACTGCTGCCAAAGATGTAAGCAGCGTCAAGGTTAAAGCAATCACACCAATCAACGAAAAGCCCCCTTATCTGGCCTGTTTTTCATATTTGGACGGACATTTTATGAGCAGCTTATCCGATTCAAATGCTGTATCCTGATATTTGCCAATAGCTACAATATGATATGCCTGATCAAACTGATCCGGTTTGCTGCCATGATAATGGATGAGCATTGTTTCGCCCGTTTCCTCATCCTGCAAGGTAAAGACAAAAACATCACCTTCCATATGCGGCGCCGGCGCATTTTTTGCCAGCAGACCTTTGACCTGTACATTTCCCGTACTTTTTTGCGCCTCAGCGATTCCCACATAAGGCGTTACCGAATCGGCAAAACTCCAGCCGGCATAGGCCACAAAGCCCAGAAGAAGCACGCCCAGCAAAATTTTTCGGTTCATCACTCTCTATCCCCTTCCTGCATAAGCTTTTGCGTCTGCCGCTGCCAAAGCCAGTAAAAAATGCCCGTTATATCCAAAAGCGCTGCCAGCAATACCGCCAGCATCAGCGAATCCATCGCCAGTCCTGTACCATTGATTACCGGCGATGGATGCAGCGAAAAGTACAGCCGCGGGAGGATAAACACCAAAAACGGCACAGTCAAAAAGGAAAACAACGCATAAACCGCTGCCGTTTTCGCGCGGCGCGGCCCGGCTGGCATAGCGCCGCGCAAAGTGAGATAAGCACCATAAATGAGCAGCAGCACAAAAATTGTCGTCTGCCGCGGGTCCCAATTCCAATAAGCCCCCCAGGTAAGCTTAGAAAAAATCGCCCCGCTCACTGTAGCCAGAATGACAAACAAAAATCCCAGCTGCGCTGCCGCAGCACTTTTGGCATCTGCCAGCATTTCTCCCGAGTGCAGATACCTGCCCCCTTGTACGGCACTGACCAAAAAGGCAATAACCGCTACCCAGGCCACGGGAATATGAAAAAACGCAATACGCACATAATCGCCCAAGCCTTCTGCCGGTGGTACCACAAAAAACACCAATCCTGCAATCACAAGGGTCAACAGGCCAAGCACAGCCCCCATAACAACGCCTCCAAACTAATCTTCATACCATAGATAATCAAAGAGCACGGACGCTCCTAACATTAAAATGCCATCATAAAGAGCTGTGCCGCCCAGATAATGCAAATTTATGCTGCCGCTGCCCAAAGTTCCCGCCGTGAGGAAAATAGCCGGCAGGAATACCGGCAAAATAACCGGCAGCATCAACACGGAAAAAAGCCCGCTTTTAAGTCTTGCTCCCGTAGTAAGAGCCGCAATCAGCGTCCCTGCCGCCGCAATACCTGCTGTCCCCAGCAAAAGTACAGCACCAAAGATGCCCCAGGACACCACTTCTCCCCCGGTCAGCAATAAAAACACGGGCGCAATAAAGAAGGCCAATAGCAGCAGCAGGCAGAAGCTGTACAGCATCTTCCCCCACAGCACGCACTGCGCACCGCCATAAATCTTGAGTGTCAGCAAAGTCCCGGCCATATCTTCATCAGCAAAGCCTCGGTCCGCTCCAGCCATGGAAGCGAAGAACAGAATAATCCAAAGCAGCGCTGCCGCCAGACGTGGTTCCAAACCTGCTCCCTGCAAGGCCAGACTCACACAAGCCAGTGTTGTCAGGGCAAACATAAACATAGTCCCCCAGGCAGCTTTAAAGCGCAAGCCCATGATAATTTCCTTGCGCAGCACCAGCTTAATTCCCTGCCAAAGAGATGATTTCATCTGCCAGTGCCTCCTCCCCCGGGTCATTGGTGGCTATTGCCACCAACACGCCACGTTCTTTTGCCGCCTGCATTTCCCTAGCCAGCATCTCCTGCCCGTCAGCATCCAGATTTGCCCCCGGTTCGTCCAGCAGCCATATGTCGCTTGGCGATGCTAACAGCACCGCCATGTTCAGCCGCTGTCTCATCCCCGTAGAAAACTCGCCCACATAGCTATGACGAATGCGCTCAGCGGAAAGACCAACCCGATTTAACAGTTCACCATAAAGGGCATCATCCAACGTTAAGCCCCTAAGGCCCAGCAAGAAATCCATATTTTCCCGGGCGGTGAGCCGGGCATATAAGCATAATTCCGGTGTCACCATAGCCAGCCTTTGCCGCAGGTCTTCCCGGTGAAGTTCTCCCTCAGCCGACGTCACGACAACCTTTCCCTGACTAGGCGGCAGCAAATGAGCGGCCAGTTTCAGAAAAGTAGACTTGCCACTGCCGTTTGCCCCCGTGATGGCGGTAATACGCCCGCCCAGAAGTTCAGCATCCAGCGGGCCAAAAATCTGTCGTCCATGGAAGCACTGCCCCACAGATGCAAAATTTATTTTCACCATATCCTGTATTAACCCAATTCTGACACCTTGACGGCATCCAGCTCCATCCAATCCTCACCAATATTCAGCATACCTTCACTATGCATAGCACTTATCTCGCGCGTCAAAGCACTGCGGTTACATTCCAGCTCTTTGGCTAATTGCACTCTGCCCGGTACATGAACCTTCTTACAGCCTTGCCGCTGTTCTTTATACATAAGATACAGTATAAGCCTCTCTCGCAAAGTCTTCTGCGACAGAATCTTGATTTTCTGCATCATCAGCACATTTTTGCAACAGAAGGCTTCCAACAGATTCTTCATCACCAGACCATGGGTCCGGCCCAGCTTCGGCCCGGCGACAAGCAGTGCCTTATACGGAATCCAAAGCACCAATACATCCGTAAGCGCTTCGATAGCCATATCATAAGGTATTTGCGGCATGATGGCTGATGTGCTCCCGAGCATTGCCCCACGCTCCAAATTATGGCTCACATTCTCATTGCCAAAACGATCCTCTGCCAGCACTTGCGCCTCTCCTTCTACGATAACACCGATATTGGCATTTTCCTGATAGGCATCCAGTATCCGCATTCCTTTACACACCCGCTTGATAACTGCCCCAGTAGCGATGATGAATTTATCAATCTCCTCCACTGACACATCCCGAAACAGGGGCAGTTCCTGCAAGTCCAAATGATAAGCCTGCATCTCCCTCACTCCTAAGCTCTACACACAGCACAATATTTTCTTTATATTATATCACCAGAAAAAATCGCCCTATGTTGCCCACGCAACATTATATTGTAATTATTCTAGCACCACAATGCTTCTCCTGCATTAGATAAACACACAAAAGCCTTTATTTATTTTTGGTCACAGCCTGCTCTTGCCAAAGTTTATTCGTATTTAGTATAATTTACCTTGGCAGAGGTTTTCTCCGCAGACAAATTCATAGGAGGTTCGGACGTTTTGAAATCCAGCATTACCTGTTCCTCACTGGAGGAAAATATCTTTCACTTGAAAGAAGCCACGGATACAATGCTCAGGGACACTATAGGCCTGGGACAGAAAATGCAAGAAGCGTTTGAACGACATACCGACAGTTATCTTAGCCAGCAGGTGCTGTGGAAGGCTCTACAGGCTAAAAACTAACGGTGCGTCAAAAAGCCTTCCCCGCTAATCAGGGAAGGCTTTTTGCCTTATGTGAGGTTATTCTGTAACCATCTTGGGACAGCGTTTCAATTGTCCCAAAATAATCAGTACAAAGATGGCCAAACCAACACCATCCGTAATAATTCCCGGCTGAATCATTAAAAGGCCAGCCACAATCAGCACCAGACGTTCATACCCTTTGCAATCTGCCAGCAAATAGCCAATAAGCGCCGAACTGATGGCCACCATGCCGCACAATGCCGTTATGGTCGAGAGTAACAGTTCTGCTGCTGAACCACTCATCATCAGCAGTACCGGAGACATAACGAAAATATAGGGAATGATAAAGGCAGCAATCGCCAGCTTCGAAGCATTAACGCCGGTCTTTAAAGCATTGCCGCCGCTGATGCCTGCCCCCGCATAGGCAGCCAGTGCCACAGGCGGCGTAACATCAGCGATAATCCCGAAATAGAATACGAACATATGCGCCGCTAAAACCGGAACGCCCATCTGTACCAAAGCCGGTGCTGCAATGGTCGAGGTGATGACATAGTTAGCCGTAGTCGGCACCCCCATCCCCAGGATAATCGCCGTTATCATGGTAAAGAACATCGTGGGCAGCAACATGCCGCCGGAAAGCGTTAAAAGCCCCGAAGCCAGCTTGAGACCCACACCGGTTTTCGTTACCACACCAATGATAATTCCCGCAGCAGCGCAGGCGACCAATACCCCCAAGACATTACGCGCACCTTTTTCCAGCCCCCGCACAATTTCTATCGGCTGCATACGGGTAGATTTTCTAAGGCAGGAACAGAGAATCGCCAAAACGATGGCTACCAATGCCGCCCGCATAGGCGTGTAACCGGATACCAGCAGATACACAATGATGATAAGCGGTAACGCCAAGTGCCCACGCTCCTTGAGAAGCGTGAAGAACTGCGGAAGCTGTTCCCGCGGAATGCCCTTGAGCTTGCCCCGTTTGGCTTCAAAATGTACCCCCAGCCAAACACCGGCAAAGTACAAGAGTGCAGGAACTACCGCTGCTTTTACAATGTCAATGTAGGGAACACCTACGAACTCCGCCATCAAGAAGGCCGCCGCCCCCATTACCGGCGGCATCAGCTGACCACCAGTAGAAGCTGCCGCCTCTACCGCTCCGGCAAAGTTCTTATGATAACCAAGTTTTTTCATCATCGGAATGGTCAGTGACCCCGTTCCTACCACATTAGCCACAGAACTGCCCGACACAGTTCCCATAAGTCCCGAGGACAGCACCGCAACTTTTGCCGGGCCGCCGCTGGCCCAGCCGGCAATAGCATTAGCCAGGTCAATAAAGAATTTTCCCAACCCCGTAGACTCTAAATACGCGCCAAAGAGAATAAAGAGAAATATGAAGGTTGAAGATACCCCCAGAGGAATACCAAAAATACCTTCTGTGGTGTAATAAAGATGCCCTACCAACTGTCCCACCGTCAGGCCGCGGTGTGCAAGCACGCCGGGCATATACGGACCGGCAAAGGCATAAGCCAAAAATACCAGCACTACGCAGACCATAGGTATCCCCACCACACGGCGCGCAGCTTCAATGACCAGCAGAATGCCCAAAGTACCGATAACCAAATCCACATCAGACACCAAACCTGCCCGCAGTACCAAATGCTGATATTCATAAATGATATAAGCCGGTGCCGCTGCGCCCAAGACTGCAAGTCCGAGGTCAACAGGATGCAATTTATGCCGTGACCAGCTTTTTTTGGTGGGATAAAGCAAAAATACCAAGGCAAGGCCAAAGCTCAAGTGAACACCGCGCTGCAGTTGGGCATCCAACACTCCAAAGGTCGCCGTATAAAGCTGAAAAATCGAAAAACAGATGGCGATAAAGGCTACAACCTTTTTCATAACCCCCGTGTATTCCATGGTATCCGATTCTTTATCAAACTCCTTCAGCACCGCATCTGCGGTTTTAGCATCATGTTTATTCATTCGTAACCAATCCTTTCCATAATGGCATTAACTCTACAGTCACCAAAGTACCAGGCTGATATTTTTCATAGAGCGGAAACTGTTGTCCCCCCAGACTCAACGTAAGCCCGGTACCTGCCCCAACGCGCAAATCCAAGCGAGCATATCGGCGATTCTGCCCCCGCAGCCAGTAAAAGTCCCCCTCCTGAGTAAATTCACCTTCATTCTTATCAAAAGGAAGCCCCACACCAAAGGACTGATACTTCGTAGCCATCAGGGTAAATCCCTGCCGGTCATCCGCTACAGCCAAAAACTCCTCCACAGGCGTTTTCTGCACAGAATGTATAAACCTGAGCGACAAAGGAAACCTGGCCGCAGCTTCTCCCATATAAAGCCTATCTGCCCCTGCCCTGACTACAATGCAGGGCAAAGTCAATATCTGCCACAGAGCCAAAAACAGCCCCAAACCACATAATAAAAATTCTTTTTGCAAAAAAATCACCTTTTAACAAAAGGGCGGCCACGCTCTGGTGTACCGCCCCCACACAAACACTTATTCTTTAAAGAACTTCTCTGCACCTGCATTCATAGGCAGCGGCATGCCCTCCATTGCCTTTTCCTTCAAAATGGCCTTAGCTGCCGAATGTGCCGTATGGATGCGTTCAAGATTAGTGAACAATGCCTTGGCTATCGCATAGCCGAGATTGTCATCCACTTTGTCATTAGCCACCAGCATAGCCATCACCGATACGGCCTGAACATCTTCGTCAAAACCTGCGTAAGTACCAGCCGGAATCACCGTCTTGGTATAGAAGGGATATTGGGCAATCAATGCATCTGCCTTATCTGCTTCTACCGGCAACAGACGAACCTTGTGCTGTGAGGCAATATCCTGTACCGCAGAGGTCGGATAGCCTGCCGTAAGGAACGCAGCATCAATGTTGCCATCCTTCAATGCACTGGCAGCTTCCGCAAAGGAAAGATACTGCACCTGAATATCATCATAGGTCACGCCATAGGCCTCCATAATCTGGCGGGCATTGGCTTCCACACCGGAACCTGCGGCACCTACGGCCACTTTTTTGCCCTTGAGGTCAGCAATGGACTTAATCCCCGAACTATCCAGCGTTACAGCCTGACAGGTTTCTGGATACAAGGTGGCAATCCCTTTAAGGCCGTCCACTTTCTTATCCTTAAACATTTCCGTACCATTCACAGCATAATACGTAATATCATTCTGAACGATAGCTAAATCCACAGAGCCATCTTTCAGCATATTGATATTTGCTACCGAGGCGCCCGTACTCTGCGCGCTGGCGTTCATGCCCGGTATATCCTTATTGAGAACCTCTGCCATAGCTCCGCCAATGGGGTAATAAGTCCCCGCTGTACCACCGGTACCGATATTCAAGAACTTCTTCTCTGCGGCGCTGTCATCACCACAGCCTGTTAAAACTGCCGCCATAGCCACCACTGCCAGCCCTGCTGCCAGCGCTTTTTTCCAGCTTTTCCAATTCATGCTTACCCCTCCTATTGTGTCATTTGACCATATAATTAAAACAATACTTGCATATCTCATATACCATTATAGCATAGAGAGTATACACTGACAAGATTAATTCTGCAAAAAGTAGACGTTTTGTAATGTATGTATGTATACATTGCACAAATAAACAACAAAAAGCGTTATTTCCCATTCGGAAACAACGCTTTTTAATGTTATGCTTTATGTTGTATATATTTTTTTACTGCTCAACAGTCAATGCTTCATCATCCCGAACATCCCTAAAGGAAGAAATGAACCAGCCAAATGCCGCAGCTAACACAGCCGGTACAAACCAACCCATACCGATATCAAAGAATGGTACATATGCCGTGAGGAATTCCGTCAATGCGGGGAACTTGATACCGGCAGCATTCAGACCATCCAGCACCGCAAAGAAAAGGGTCACATTAATGGCCATACGATAAACACTGTAACGCCAGCCAATAATGCCATCAAACAAGGACAGCACCACAAACACAATAACCAGCGGATAGATGGCAACCAGGAACGGTACAGACAGAGCGATAATCTGTGTCAGACCAATATTAGAAGCCACAAAGCTGAACAAGGTTCCAGCCTGCACCAGACGAACATAGGAAACACGATTGTTGCTGATTTTGTTGAAATACCAGGCCATGCCGGAAATCATACCACAGGAAGTGGTCAGGCAAGCCAGCGCAATGATAAAAGCAACCAATAAATTACCGGCAGGACCAAAGAAAATGCTCACTGCCCCCGCCAGCAGCTGCCCGCCATTTTCTGCATGTCCCAGAACACTGGCGCTGGTAGCACCGATATAAGCCAGAGAACCATAAACCAATGTCATCAGCGCAACCGTGATGAAGCCCGAGATGATGCAAATTTTGCTCACGCTCTTATTATCCGTCATGCCCCGCATGCGAATAGCATTAACTACGATAGTACCAATGGAAAGGGAAGCCAGGAGATCCATGGTCTGATAACCATCCTGAAATCCCTGTGAGAATGGAGCTGTTATATAAGCTCCGGTAGCATCCAGCACATCCCCCAAGGGAGTCACAAAGGATTTTACAAAGAGAATCACCAGAAATACCAACAACGCCGGCGTGAGCATCTTGCCCACACGGTCAATCAGTTTGTTCGGCGTCATCGCCAGATAATACGTTGCCCCAAAGAAAAACAGCGTATAGATAAACTGTCCTAACGTCAAATCTTCTGCAGACAGGAAGGGACGAATACCGATTTCAAAGGATACCGCCCCAGTACGAGGCACTGCAAACACGGGGCCAATGGTCAGATACAGAATTACCAGCAACGCCGTGGCCAGCCACGGATAGGTTTTGCGGTTCATAAACTCAACATACTTACCGCCCTGCATAGCAATGGCCGTTATCCCCAAAAGCGGCAAGCCCACGCCTGTCACCAAAAAGCCCATCATGGCAATAATGCTGTTTGAGCCGGCAGCCTGCCCCAGGGCAGGCGGAAAAATCAAATTGCCAGCCCCAAAAAAGATAGAAAACATCATCAGGCCGACGGTCAGGATTTCGCCTTTGCTCATTCGCTTCATACTTACTCACACTCTTTTCTTACATAATACACCTTTTGTCCACTCACACTGTACGTGTGGGGGCATAAAGAAAGCCCATGTCCTAGTCTTTCGGACATGAACTCTAGGGTTCACCTTCGTTTTAGGATAGATGTATTATAGCACAAAGACAAAAGACAAAGCAATAGTCTTTTTGTATTTTTAGTGTAAACTCGTAAACTTTTATTTCCTGGAAATATCTGTTATACTAAAGACAAAAATGTCCATAAAAATACATAGCTGCAAGGAGGAAACATCATGTCTGAAGAAAATGAAGAAAAAAAAGAACTTGACCCGCTGATTACCCAGCCACACGGCGTAGAACAGCAGGCAAAAATGGAAATTGTCAACATGATTCACAGCGGTGAAAGCCCTTTTGACATCATCTACCATATGGCAAAAAGACTTGAAAAATCCTCCGGCGAACCGGGTTATGCCCAGTATGTAGAGGATCAGATTCGCGCCGTCTACGGCTTCGCGCTCCAGCATGTAAAACCCATGCAGGATGAACTGCGCGATGTCGAAGAACGCTTGGAACGCATAAAAAAATCCTACGAAAATCCGGAATTCACCGAAGAAGAACATATCCGCATCGGTTTTGCTATCGAACGACATAAGAAAAATATAGAACGGCTAAAAATCATGATTCAGAAAGCCGAAGCCGACCATGCCGACATGACCTTGGTCAAAAACTAAAAGATGCCGCCAGTTCTCACCAGAGAGCTGCGGCATCTTTTTTTATCTTTTCTTCGATAGCGGCAATTTTATCGGGCGCCACCTCCCGCAATTCCTCCATGAGCTTATGCAGCTGATTGGATAAGGTCAGCACCGACCCGTTGCTATCCGCATACGGGCGCATTTGCTGCTCTACCACATAGTCACTCTTGATCAGTTCGCGGTAATCTTCACAGGGAACCGGCTCGGAGAAAAAATAGCCCTGAGCGTATTCACAGCCAATCATACGCAGGAAATCCACCTGTTTTTGCGTTTCTACACCTTCGGCAATTACCGGTAAATTCAGCCTTTTGGCCATCCGTACTATCGAGTTTAGAATATTATCCGCCCGGCCATTTTCAACACCCTGAGAATCTGACAGGAAACGCAGGTCGATTTTTAATACATTAACAGGCAGGTCCTTCAACATATTCAAGGATGAATAACCACTGCCAAAATCGTCCATCAAAATGACAAAGCCTTTTTCCTGCAATTTGCGGGTTATCTCAATAATTTGCTGCGGATTGTCCACATAGGCACTTTCTGTGAGCTCCAATTCCAATAAGCGCGGGGCAAGATTGTACTTTTGCGTCAACGCTTCGAAATACTGTACCAAATTGGGACTATAAAAATCTACGCGGGATACGTTGATGGATACAGGCATAACCGGCCTGCCCTCATCTATGTCCGCACGCAGCATCTGGCAGGTCTTTTCCCATACATATTTATCCAGCTGATAAATAAAGCCGTTCTGCTCAAAAACGGGCACAAATTTTGCCGGCGGCACAAAGCCCAACTGCGGATGAATCCAGCGCACCAAAGCTTCTGCGCCTACGACTCGTTCGGTCAGCAAATCATATTTGGGCTGCAGATAAACGATAAACTCATCACGCTCCAGACTGCCATTCATATTATTGACAATAACCTGCTCATTGACCATGTTTTCCCGCATATCGTCTTCATACTCACCACAGACGATAAAACCATTTTTCGCGGCCTTGAACAGTGCCATTGCCGCCCTGTCCAGCATGGACGTAACCGCTAAATCCCGCTCCTTTATCGTATAGACCCCATAGTAAAACTCTATGCGATAGTCCAGAGCAAAGGACACTGCGAGCATCTGCAGGGAATGAATCAAATGTTCCCGCAGATTCCCCGCTGTAGGATAACACAACAGGAAATTATCTGCATAAAGCCGTCCATAAACACAGGGGGTCAGCTGTATGCTGGTAAGAAATTCGGCTACATATTTCAGCAGTTTATCTCCTGTCTCCTCACCGAACAAATCATTGATAACCTTAAAGCGGGCGATATTAAAGCGCATGAGTTCAAATTCCTTCTCTGGATATTGCTCCAAAACTTCTGCTACCCGCCGGCAAAAGGCCTTTTTACTATAAAGATTGGTAAGCCTGTCATAGTGCATATTGTACAAGAAGCTGGCAAAGCCCCTTTGCACGTTGATGCCACAAATCTGGTACACATCTCCTGCTGACCGGAACATCAACACCAAACGATGCGTATTATGTTTCCGATTTTTTGTCGAAAAATCCACTACTATCCGCACAGTAACGCCCTGAGGCGTATCCACCTGTTTACTTACCAGTTTCGTAACATGCGCATCCTCAAGCTTCTGCCAGTTCTCTGCCAAAAACGCCAAAACCTGCTCGCGCCCCTGAATATAATAATTTGAATTTATACCAAAAGCAATTACATCATCAGCCAACCTGCCAGCAATTTCTGGCGCATTGCCAAATTCATAATATTCTCGAATCAATTTATTTACTAAGGCTTCAAGACCGCTACACTCCATCTGCGACAGCCCCTTTCAGGACAATTTGGCTTTGTATTCTCCATTTATATATTATACCGCTATTGCAGGCATTTTACCACAAGGAAAATATCCTATTTAACACCAATTTCGAACAACATTACTTCAAATTTTAGGATATTTATACAAAAATAAGGATTGTTTTATCTTGTTTTTGCCGTTAAAATCATTTATGTAAACGAAATCATAACAGATTTAAGGAGGATTTACCATGAAGTTAAAGAAAATCGCCACAGGCATTTGCCTGTCCATGCTGGCTTTCTCCAGTTTCGTTCAGGCCGAACGCCCGGCAAGTTTCCACGATAATTACCAATTAGAGGAAATGGTCATACTCAGCCGTCATAATATCCGCTCCCCTCTGTCCGGCAACGGCTCTGCCTTGGGCAACCTGACCCCGCACAGCTGGTTCAAATGGACGTCCGGCCCCAGCGAATTATCCCTGCGCGGCGGCCAGCTCGAAACCATGATGGGACAGTATTTCCGTCAACGACTCGTCAACGACGGCCTGATGACCGAAAACTACCTGCCCAAAGCTGGCGAAATGCGTTTCTATGCCAACTCCATGCAGAGAACCATTGCTACCGCCCAGTATTTCTCCAGCGGCATGCTGCCGGTAGCCAATGTCACTATCGAACACAAATATGCTCCCAGCAAAATGGACCCGGTATTCAACCCCCAGCTGACCTTTGTCAGCGATGCCTTCCGCACCCTGGCCATGAAAGAAATCAGTGCCATGGGCGGCAGCAAAGGACTGCAGGGCATTAACGACAAACTGGACAAAGAATACCGCGTACTGGAAAAAACGCTGGATTTGAAAGATTCCCCCATCGCCAAAAAAGAAGGCTTCAATAAGTTCCGCAATGATGATTTGAAGATTTTATTGGAAGTCAATAAAGAACCGGCAATGAAAGGCTCGTTGAAACTGGCCAATTCTGCCAGTGACGCCTTCATCCTTCAATACTACGAAGAAGCCGACACCACGAAGGCAGGCTTCGGCCATAAACTCAGCCAGAACGAATGGGAGCAGATTGCCAGCGTCAAGGACGTTTATGGTGACGTGCTCTTTACCGCGCCCAGCGTAGCCGTAAATGTTGCCCATCCGCTGCTGACTGAAATGAATAAGGAACTGTCTGCACCGGGCAGAAAATTCACCTTCCTCTGCGGCCATGATTCCAATATTGCCAGCGTTTTAGCTGCGCTTGACGTAGAAGAATACAACCTGCCCAACAGCATTGAAAAGAAAACACCTATCGGCTCCAAACTGGTTGTCGAAAAATTTGCCGGCAAAGACGGACAGGAATACGCTGCTCTGAGCATAGTCTACCAGAACACACAGCAGCTCCGTGACCGCACAGCCTTAACCCTCGACAACCCCCCCGAAATCTTCCCCTTGAAATTAAAAGGCCTCAACGCCAACGCTGACGGCTTGTACCTGCTCAAAGATGTACAAAACCGCTTCCAGCAGGCCATTGATGCCTATGATAAACTGCCGCAGGATACGGCAGCACAAAAAGCCGCATAAAACTAATAACAGCGTTGCTAAAAGGAGACTTGCTTTTTGCAGGTCTCCTTTTAACATAGAAATGCCGTCAAGAGGTCAAAATAGCCAGGTATGCGCACAGACTACAAAATACACAGCACAAACACCAATATCCATATTGTATTGAGTGTGCTACAATTTAGACAGCAGTACGGCACTCAACCGACTGCATATCTGAACGTATCACTGGAGGTTTTTATTCATGTATGAATTAATCAGCCATATTTGTGCTGTCTTTCAGCATCTTGCCGATTTGGTCTGGGAGTTCCCTACCAATCTGGAATGGTACGCCCGGCTTCCCATTATCGGGGAATTGCCTTTGGTCATCATCCTCTTAGTGGGGACAGGAATTTATTTCACCGTGAAGCTGGGCTTTGTGCAAATAAAATATTTCCGTTATGGCCTGAATGTCCTGATAAACAGTCAAAAGACCGCGCAGGGCATCAGTCCTTTGGCCTCATTCCTTCTCTCTACGGCTATGCGCGTAGGCCCCGGAAATATTCTGGGCGTAACGGGAGCCGTTTCCATCGGGGGGCCGGGAGCCTTGTTCTGGATGTGGTTCTCCGCTTTCTTTGGCATGGCGACGGCCTTTGTCGAATCCACGCTTTCGCAAATATACA
>ERZ842401.4058-NODE-4058-length-17429-cov-3.530563_pt1 | contig 17429 bp, 29 predicted proteins | sample MGYA00521270_ERZ842401 | MGnify/ENA primary metagenome ERZ842401 (study PRJEB31892, sample SAMEA3878208) | bioreactor metagenome | biome: Moose rumen | place: Sweden | collected 2011-10 | study: EMG produced TPA metagenomics assembly of the PRJEB12797 data set...
AACCAGCGAATGCAGCAGTCAAAGTGCTGTGCCTTACCACTTGGCGATAGCCCTTGAATCAACCTACAAAATAGGAATAGCATCAAATAGAGGATTACTAGGAATCTTTTGTGTTAATGATAACAACTTATCATAGCGTAAAGATAAAATTCTCTTGTAATATTCAATACGCTCCGGAATACAAATATCACATAAGGAATCAATTAAAGAAAATACACTATTCATATCTATTGTCTTAACTGTACTTAGACCTGATTGTATAAACTCATTATCCAAATTATGCTCAATATAATGAAATGGATTAACAAGTTTTCCATTTAAGGTAAAATTAAGAGTATAGTTTAAAGCTAAGTTGTTTAACCTATTACTATCTACAATATCTTCTTTTAATTTATAATCAGGTCTTCTATAATTAAGACATCCGCCACAATCATAGATAGGAGCTAATATCAATGTATTATCAGTAGAACGTAAATAACCCCAATTACCGTTATTTCTGTCGCAATTACCAATAAGGGAATCTATTACAAATTGTTGATAAAACCTTTGCAAGGTGTCGTGTAATAAAGTACCTTCAAAAAGATAATTAATTGCACGCATTATACTCTCAAGTGACCTTGACATGCCGGAAATATCATACTCAATATCATCTTCTACAATGGTATTTTTAAGATATCTAAATTCCACTAAAGGTAATCCAGTCTCTATGGTAAAATCTTTACAAGCTACAGCTAATCTACCTTTATATATTCCTAATAAGGTTTCATGTACAGGTATACCACATATCTTATAAATATGAGAACCAATATATTCAGATAGAGGGTCATTAACATAAGAGATATCATATTGGTTGTCATGAATTCTCTCTTGCCTCTTTATAAGATAAATACTATCTTGATATATCTTACAAGCTTTTGGTCCGGTGGCTCCACCATAACCATATCCGTGAACATCTTCCCATTCATCAAAATTAAAAATTATTAACATACACAAAATCTTTCTTTTAACTTTTTATAATCTTCTACTGTTAGTTTATTCTCGTTATATTCTTCCTTTAAGTATACTCCAAACATTTCCATTAGAGTATCCCATGCGTATATATCTTTAGCTTCACGAGCACTCATGATATCACTAATATATTGTTTCAGCTCAGGAGACATACGACAATTATCGATATTAACTCTCTCATCAATATACATCTCATCCATCTTGTATACCTCCGTTTATAGGATAGGTAGGTTACGTACTACCTGGAACTACCCTGCAGTGTAATTCCTTACGATTTGATAAGCACAAACTACGCTCACAGAATCTTAAGTGATAGGCAGTCATCAATAAGACCATATAATTCGCATATGTTAGCAGATATGAAAAGTAGAAACATATAGCACAAATATTACTTGCTTTTATGTTTGTAGTACAGTGACAATAAAAGCGTAGATAAGCACATAAACGTCTCTAACACTTGCATTGCAATTACTCGCCAACTACTATCCTCAAGTATCAGCATAATTAAATAAAGAATTGCTGTAGCAGAAAACATTATCCAAGAACTATCAGAAATGTCATCTGATTGCTTTGTACGCAACATCTTTATTACCTGCGGTACATAAGACACAAATGTGCTTCCTGTAAGTAGTATTTGTATCACATATAATATTGTGATTTTCATAGGATTGATTACTCCGTATCGTTATCAGTAAGACCTGTAATTTTGCATATGGCACCCCATATGACTGGCTGATTTCTCGCCACTTGTAACCTAAATCATAGTGGAACATTTAAAATGCCTGGTCGGATTTGTAGTCCGATGTTTACCCAAACAAGTCGACATTGCTCAGATAAACTGAACGCAATCTATACCACTATGCACGGTAGGCTATCGTCAGGTCGCCATCCCGATAGGCACTAGAGGGAGTTGAACCCTCAAGCAAATATGCTTACCAAATTATAAGTGCCTGTTATGTTTAACTTCCTAACTTTTGTGTAAGTAAACGTTTCTGTGTTTATAAGTTGAATCGAAGTTAATATCCTCAACAATCAAATCAAATCCACTTTCAACTATACTCTTACAACTTGCAACATTATCTTTATGAGCAGTACACCAGAACCAAGTCTTTGGAGATTTATTTGATTGCTCAATTAAGACATACTGTATCAGCTTCCTCTCCAAGCGATTACCACGATATTCTTTTGCCACAGCACAATTAGCAAGTTCAATTCCATTTGACAAGTACAAATCCTTAATAGCAGGAATTACCTCATCGAATTGATAAAGATAATTATTACGTGTATTATCACATAAGAGATAACCAATAAGAACATCATTCTCAACTGCACAAACACTTAAACCGTTTCTTGCCCAGCTCGTATATAGCTCTTCATTTTCTCCAACCAAATAGAACTCAGGCACTCTGAGTGAACACATTAAATCGTATAATTGAGTCACATCAGATTTTGTAAAATGTCGTATTTCCATACCTCCCTCCAATCGACATAAATATTATTCCTTTACTTGCTCTACACTATTTAACTCCTGTTTATCTCTTTGAATAAGTTCAAGTTCTAAATCTCCTACTTTATACTTTTCAATATGATAACCCTCAGCCACGAAAGTACCATATCGTTTAGCATCTCTAATAGGAGCTATACTTGGAATAATACTTACTTCCTTTTCTGTACTTTCTTCAGGGACTACCCACATGAGCCTATCGAATATATTTGGATAGAACTTCCTAATAATGTCAATAAAAGGCTCAGGAGCATTTAGTATCAATAGTTGCATTGCGATGGTTAGTGCAAAGCCAAATAAACCAACAGCAGCCGATAAAGAAATAAGGCGAGATAAGCATCTCAGTATAATTGTCCATTCAGTGTGATTACCAGTCACTTCAAATAAATGTGCATTCATTTTGTATACAACATTATTTAAGATAATTACAAATGTAAGAACCAAAGCTCCTGTAATATTTTTCTTTATTTCCCTTTTATATCTATTCATTGCGTAATCTCCTTCACTGATTTAATAAATTTCTTCAACATATCCAATTTTCTTAAGAATACCTTGATACCGTATTATTTCCTCTCAATGCCCTGTAAAATATTACTTTGAATCATCGTTAATGGTATACTCGTGATTACTCTCATCAACATTGACTGTGAACTCACGTCCATTATCAACATTGATTGTGAATCTTGAACAGCCGCGAACATTGATTGTAATATTTTTGCAATCTGATATGTTAATGTTCTTATCAACTTTGTCCTTTATTTTCATTGCGTAACCTCCTTTCTTAAATACCCAATATGCTACACATTGTTGCAAACGCCTTGTCTACAGTAGAGGTTAGACCGTGAATCTTACTAAGCGCTGGCGATAAGGTATTAGCCAAACTTTCTATGGACATACCCTTTAAAGCAGGGTTTTCTTTAATCTGTTTAAGCATAGCGTTTGTTTTTAATTCACGCATGGTTATATCCGATTCAGTATATTTGTAATCGTAATAATTAAAACCATACTTCATAGTTACCTGTGCAGATTTTAGAGCATCTATGTAATATTGTAACATAGCATCCACAAATGTTGTACAATCAAAATAAGCATTACTACAATCGCTTAGAGAATTGTAATAAGGTCTGTGATTTGCACATATTTGTCTTGATATAGACACTGCTTTGAAACAGTTAAGACCTTGTTGTATGAGGTAGTTAGTAGACAATAATCTACCTGCTCTACCATTCCCATCACAAAAAGGATGTATTAACTCAAAACTACAATGTAATAGTATAGCTTTCAATATAGGATAATCATTTAAAGTTTTACTGTTATAGAAGTTAACCCACTGTTCTACCATATCGGGTACATACTCCCAACTAGGAGGAACATATGCTCCTACACAAACATCTCCACTCCTAAACATATCACCCTTTATTTCCACGTTTTCACAACAGTTATCTACAATAAGATTCCATGTTCCATATACAATGTTAGATGACATAGGGAACTTAACATTCTCATCAAGATACTGAGTTGCATGGAAACCGTTAAGCACCATATATTCACTCTTAGCGTTTTGAGCATCAATATGCTGTCCATCATGTAATTCTGCTGTTCGTTTTCTTGTAGTCTTAGCACCCTCTAATGTAGCTGTATAGAAGGCTTCATCTTCAAGCACCACCTTGGTATCTACAACAGATAATACTTGCATATGCTTCATCAACTCATTATGTAAATACCCAAACTTTTTCGTCCAAATAAAATGAATTCTACTGTCAGGTTGAACTTCTATAGGAATCTCAATTAAGTTATCACTTTGAAATAATATAGCATCTTCTGGTGAGTAAGGTGAATACGAATACCAGTGCTCGAGGCTAATAGGATTTTTCATTGCGTCTTCAATACTCATTTCTTCCTCCTAACAATCTGATATGTCAACGTTCCTACCGACCTTATCTTTTACTTTCACTGCGTGATTTCCTTTACTGATTTGATAACTTCTTTGTAAATAGTTTTGCCATAGTCGTCTTTCTTATCAGTAGGAATCCTAACACCTTTTACTCTAACAGTAATAGGAACTACCAAATTGTCAATATTCATTTGAATATCTTTATGAACAATTTCCCATACGAAACCATTATGTTCTTCCCACTCTTCCTTTGTCGTAGGATATTTGATTCCTGCTTTCTTAAAAGCCTTCCTGAGATTGGTTATCTTAGGATACAAATCTACTTGCACTTCTGAGTAGAACGACTGTGTAAAATTAAAATACTTGTCATCAAACCATACCACATCTATCCAGTATGATTTATACTTTTCTTTAAAGGCTTTCCTACAAAAATGAACTATATTGGTTTCAACTTCTGAATCTTCGCTGACAATATCATATTCACCATTAGAATAGATAGTGTCGCCACGATTAGATATTCCAGAATAACAGAGTATCATATAACCTCCAATTCATAACATAGTATTCTACTTTTATTATACTAACAATTATTCTACTCCTACATATTCGCTTATTGCATAAAACAATTTCATCTCATCATAAGAGGATTGTAAATTCTTCTCGATGATAGTTGTGTCCTCTTCAGAAAGCTCAATATGTAGTGAATTAGCCTTATTCTTAATAGCAGTTCTACGTTTGTTGTTCTCCTCAGTAGCAGCTTCCAACTCTGTGACAGACGTGATAAAGGAATCCTTAGCCTTTGTCACAACAACTTCCATCTCTTCCTCGCCTATCCTACCATAGAATACCCGAGCAGCAAGAATAAATGCCTGTTCTTTATTTCTATTGTAATAAGACTCAAAGTCAGGAACATAATACATAATACCATTATCTGATGTAAGAAATCGTTCAGCCTGTTTTTCGTAATTAGTCTCATCAAACTCATCATAACTGATATTGTACTCTTGTAACTTTTCTGCAAATACCTTGTAATCATTCTCTGTAAACATAAAATTACCTCCACTTAACTATTTATATTGTGATTCTTTTACTTTTCATTAGTGTACTTAATTTAATAAAGTAATACCAATCCTTTAATACTTATAATAAGAAATGGTCAATTGCTACTATGACAAAGTAGATGGCTACAATAAGTAGCATTGCAAATAGAATTACCAACATAGGGAACTTTGTAGTTAGTACAATACCAATAGTGAACAGTAATCCAACTACTGCAACTATCAGTGTTGCAATAACAATAAGCTTTATGTCATCAATACTGGACTTCATGTAAGTACTCTCTTCTATGTTAGACTCAATAATATCACAATCCGTAGATTAGACATCATAAATCCATGTACATAATATTCAGTTCTCCAACAACCACTTTCAAACTTTACATCCAAGACAAGACAAGACACTTCCGATATTCATAACATTAGGCCCATGATAATCAAAAACATCAAATCTTCTTCTTATACATTCGTCTATGAAAGATTCGTTCACTGAGTAACTATTATTTACTACATAAAGTATCTCCATAGGATTGTCATCCTCCGCTAACTCCCATCTCATTTTACCTACATAAGTAACATCATCAGAGTCAGTTACAGGACAACTAAATGTTGAGGAGTACATAAGATTAGGGATACCTTCCTTTACCTTATAAATACCCTTCCCAATATCTTCATAATCCTCCTTGTTATAGCCTGGTTTTGGTTGCCTTTTCCTACACAACCTGAGGTCTATTAGGGTTACAACCACTAGAGGTGGGAGATACCTGGCGTGATAACCAGCAACACGCAACAGACACACTTTCTTTTTAGTCGGAAATGTCATCCCAAATTTCTCTAGCGCATAACACCATGCTAGCAATCCCCGACAAAGTGGCCAAGGCTAAAATAGGAACCATTATAGCAATAAGTACACAAGTAGATAAAGTATCAGCGAAATCCATATGAAATACCTCCTCACTATATTGTTTACTCTTCACTCTCAAGAATAGACTGCACAAGCTTAGGAACTACTAAGCCCATTACTACGACAACAATAGCAGAAACAACCCCTACTCCGCCAACAAGAACTGTCTTATTTGCTTTCATAATCGAAATCTCCTTTCTTTATTTAATAGTGGACCTGACGGGAGTCGAACCCGTGTCCAAAGTAATCTACTCATACTAACATCTACATCTTAGGATACACTTGCCTTTTCTGTTTTTCGTGCGTGCAGCTAGTAGTCCAACAAACACACTACCCTACTCTCAAGGCAGTAGGAAAGCCTTAGTACATACCATAAGATGGAGCATTTTCCCTATCGGTATCAGTTTAAACTAATATAATTTACGGCACTTTTTCGGGACTTCTACACACATCATAGCGAACTACGATAGTCAGTTTGCACAACCGTCTGTTCCTACCCAATAGGCTTATTAACATCTTATGTTAAGCTGTGTAGTATTACCTTAGTCACTACAGAAGTTGAGGACTACATACCATCTCCCATAGAACCAGAAGTCTAGCCTCTGGATTGCAACTCTTCTCCTAAGAGATTAAGCTGCAACTGCTTCGCTATAATCAGCGTTTAATTTTAGTTTGGTTATAGGTGACCAACCGATGCAGTTAATATTTTCAATCCCCTGTCGAAACCATTACAGGCCCAAATCAATGTATACTTATATCAACGCATAACCTAACTCAGTAAGAACAATCTCAATAGCAACTTCCAACTCAGCATAACTAAAGCTAGACCATTTATAGCTTAGCTCGTTAATGACCTCATCAGCATCTACATCACCAAATCCATTGCTATTAAGTATAGAGACAACATCTTCCCTTTCCATGAATCACCTCCACTTAGTTTGTGTAATGTTTTGTAAAGTCTGCCATAAAATATCTTCTACGCCCTTTCAATACTTTACAATTAATATATGAGGCCATACGTATATCATTTTCATTTTTGACATAACGTAGTAGTCATATCATTAAATCTGTAACATTCAATAAGGATTGTCAGGATTATCATTGTTATCATCATTCTTAGTCCTACCCTGAAACAAATCTAACAAATCATAATATATCGTACATGCCATAACTATACGTCTCCTAGTCACAATTATATCCTTTCCATTACGAATATTAAATTCCCATTCAGTTATAGTATCTGCCATCATAAATAAATTTTCGATAGTAGATAAGTCATACTTACTATTCTTAAACAAGCGTACGAGTTCCATGATATTATGAGTCTCTCCATATTTTACTTTAATAGTATCTAACTCATATTTTAATAAGAACTCTATAGCCTGTTGAATATTAAAGCACGCACAATCCATAAAAGCATCATTTTCACGTATTCTCGACATTGCGTTCTTAGCTGATTCCATCCATGCATTACTTCTGGACAATAGGGTTGACATATATTACAACTCCTTTCTCAGCAATCTTTTATAACTTCAGGATTATCTGATAACTCATATAGGGTCCTTGTCCTCTTACAAGGACCCTTCCCCAATACTTATCGAACAATCTTACATAGATATCAATGTCATTATCCCTATGACAAATGTAAGACTTAGAAGTATACCTCTTAGTATTCAGGAATAGCACTAAGTAGAGGATTATTGTTTAATTTCTCCTTCTCTTTCTTAGCTTCGATGTAATAAGGGCATTCAGTAATAGGACCTGCCTTTCCACATCCTATACCATCCTTATAGAAATCTCTATGCCAATCAGGACAAGTACTACAGTGACCAGTAATATAACCTTCAAAAGCATTCTTCATAAGAAATCTCCTTTACTTAAGTTGAGTAATAGTCATCTCACATCCACAAGAACACTTAATAGTTTCCTGTCCTTCGAAAGCAACAATACTAGCTTTACATAAAGGACAGTTTGTATAGAACTCAGGTTCTCCCATATCAAACCTTTTCACTGCATCAAAACTCTTTCCTATAGAATCTCCTGTAGGGTCTCTTGTTATCCTTACAATAATAGGAACTTCCCTACTCATACTGAAATTAGATATGTACATAAGGAATACCTCCAATCAAACTATTTCAAATGTACAATGACAATTAGGGCACTCAAACAAATTATCCTTAGGATTTGTTATAGTACCACAATCAGGACAGAAATACTTCCTTTTAGACCAATCAATTATGTACCTTGTTTTATGTAGAGAAGTGTATCTCTTCATTGTACTGTTGTAAATCTTAATAATCACGTCATCCATTAAAACACCTCAATATTCTATGTCGTAATAAACATAATAATCTTTCTTTGCATTCCCAATCATCTCAAGTTCAAACCCAGTCTTGGTATTATAACCTCTTACATACCAAGTCATGTAAGCATTACTATTAGGAACTTTACCGTTCCATAAATTATAAGAGCCAGAATCAAAATGAGCCTTAGAATCTACACTACAATTGCCATCAGAAGAAATCATAGCATTAGAGAAATAAATAGGAATGTATATTACTTCATCTTCAAGATTGTTGTAAGAAGTAGAAAATGTAACTTCATAAATAAGATACAATCTACTAGATGAATATGTTTTAGTAACATAAGAAATCCATCCTATCTCTCTATACTTAACCTGATAGTCACAATTAGTTCTATCAATATCATAGCTAAAGAATAACTCTTTATCCATTGCATCATCGATAGTATCCCTAAGAGCTGTAAGAGCCGTATTACTTAATTGAGAAATATCAGTAATGTACTCGTCTAATCCCTCCACTGTGTAAGTCTTGCTGGTTTCTGTTATCTGTATGTTCTTCTTATCAAGAAGTGCTTTTGTCTCATCACTTACTGTAAGAGTAACAATTATTTCATCCCCATTCTTTAAATCTTCTCTTCTGGAAATCTCTTTCTTAATATCACTTACAGGCCAATCATTTCTATCGTACCCACTTGCAGTAGCTCTACCAGACTCTCCATAATACTTTATCTCAATCTTATCGAATGGATTAATACGTGTAATAGAACTTCTCTCCTGCTCCTCATAATAAGAACTGTAAGAGGAATAAGAAGTATCATCAGAATACTCATCCACCAAATCAGGATTAGCGAAAAGTACTATAACCCCTATGATAGTTGCAACAGTACCTAAAATCAATGGACTAAGAAGAATAAGAAGAACAATTGTAATAGTCTTCCTACGATTCTTAGAACGCTGATTATCAAGTTCCATTTCGTTATAATGAACATCAGTTTCCTCAAGCTCATTTACAACTACATTCACATCTCTTGTAAAAGAGTTATCACAGTAAGGACATTTACAACTCGTTGCCTTAGGATGAATTCTCAAGCCTGCTCCACAATAGGGACACTTATGCGTAATCCAATTTTCCATATTATCCATTTTTACCCGACCTCAACATATGCTTTTCTGATAGAACCAAATTACATAGAGATTTAACTCCACCCATAGAGGACTGCTCAAAATACTCCACAATAGAAACGAATCTATGCTTTTTCTTCATCTCATACATAAATTCATCTCTGTTTAAGAATAGAGCTAAAATCTTAGTGCTATCACCTTCACCTCTAATTATGTAAACATCATTCAAATCATATCCTTCAAGTTCATGATAATCATAATGTAATTCACCTCTGGGAGTGTCAAAAAATCTAAGTGCAATATCTCTCTCAAACACTACTATATCCTTTGTTAACGCATCAAAGAAAACATTATCCTTTTGACACTTAAGGATATTAAGCAGTGTATCTGTAGAGATAGACCTAGCGTAAAAGGAAGCCCTCTCAAGTTTGTACTTATAGAGATTAATCCTTTGGAAATTTCCCTTAAAACGTTCCCAAGAAATTTCAATTAAGTTCTGATAACTCTTATCAAGCAACACATATTCTTTTGAAAACGTTGCATCTTCTCCAGTATTTCTAGCTTTCACATCTTTGTAATTAACGAGATAAATCTTATCATTAGGAGATTCTACTTCATATCTAAATGCATTAGGTCTTCTAAACCTCGATGACCTAAATAGTACTGTTTCACTGAGGTTAAGGATTCTAGTGTCATCGTTATAGACATAAGTAAGGTCTCTCCCGTTACTAAAGGATAAATCATTTAACTTATCAAAATCTGTTATATACATACTTATTCTCCTGTTCTACTTTACTTTTATTTTGTTATATTGTTTAAACATTATCATTATTCCCCTCTGCAAGTTGTACATGACAGTAAGGGCAATTAACTTCACCTGTGAAGAACTTTACCCACTTTCCACAAGCAGGGCATTGTACCTCTCCACCATCTTCTGTAACCCTTGTTATAGCAGGAACAGTTTCATATCCTCCATAACAATCAATTGAATATTTGATATAAGCCATATTTGTATAATTACTCCTTCCTAAATTAAATCAGCAGCATTAAGTAATTGATTAGAGTTCTGCTCTATAAGAGATATTTCCATCATAGGAGTTTTTCCTAATTGTATTTTCCATATCTCAAATAACTCCCTGTTTACATAAGGAGGTCTCATGGTTAATGCATGCTGATACCTACTTCCCAAATCTTCAATAACCTTATCAAAGATGTCTTTTGTTATATTTTCAGGTTGAACTACTTCTTTACTGATTATATCAAAGTATGCAAATCTCACATAAGGGTCATGTTGAAAAATAGAAAACATAAAGATTGTTCTATAATCTACATTAACCTTAACCGATACTGTATAGTCATTATCTATCTCACGATAAATAAATGCTTTTAAGGAATTTATCTCATCCTCAGTAGCATTGAAATCAAGCTTCATTAGACTTATCATAAATAGCCCTGAACCTCCTTAAGGAACATAGAGTTTATTCGTAAAGACAGTACCTCGTCAGATAAGAAGATTTCTTTACGGAACAAATCTACAGCATTACGTAACTCTCTGTCCAAGTCAGAGTTAACATATTTCATAAAGTTATCCTCAATATCTTCTCTTAAGGATATAACTCTATCTCCGACTTTATGATTTCTAAAAGTCCACGTAACAGTAATTTTAGTATTATCAACAAGGTCAGAGGGAACAAAAGAATTCGTAATCATAACAACCATCCTTTCATACAATAGACATACTTAATTATTGCCAAACCTATTCAAATACAGTAGGGAGTCATGACACTCCCTGTCACCAATTGTGATACTGTAAAATTATTTAAAGAAACTAAAATGCTCACGCAACTGATCAACGATATCAGCAAGCTTTCCTGACATATCACTCAGCTCGGATACTGTTTCTGTAAGTCCCTGCATAGAAGCAGCAGTTTCCTCAGATGAAGCAGCGTTCTCTTCTGAAATAGCAGATAAGGAGGAAACAGCTTCAACAATAACATCTTTTGATTTATTGCAATCTTTCGTCTTTTCCACAATATCTTTTATTCCATTGATTGTAGAGTCAACATCAGTAAGAAGACTATTGATGGATTCAATCGTCTCGTTGATAATCTCAATCTGCTCAGTGTTAACCTGCTGCACCTCACTAGACCTAGTAAGAGAAAGCTCTGCGTCATGTGATAATACAGACATAAGCTTCTTAATCTCGTCGGCCGTGTCAGCAGAACTCTTAGCAAGCTTACCAATTTCTTCTGCGACCACAGAGAAGCCTCTTCCAGCATCTCCAGCTCTAGCAGCCTCAATAGAAGCATTAAGAGCTAACAGATTCGTCTGTGAAGCAATCTCCGTTATAGAAGCTACCTTATCATTAATGTTCTTAACTGCTTTACTCGTCTGGGAAATACCATCTACAATTCCGTTTATGGATGTAGTCATCTTCTCAGAACTCTCAGATAATCTTGTAACAGCGTTATAGGAGGATTCACCTTTATCCTTCATATCATTTGCCACATCTGTAAGATTATTTGTACTCTCATTCATAGAGGTAATAGCAGAGTCAATCACATTAACATTAACCTGAACATCCTGAATATCCTGAGCCTGCTCTGTAGCACCCTTAGCAATCTCCTCAACTGCACTAGAGACATCAGTAACAGTCTTAGCAATCAAGTCAGATGATTTATCGAGACTATTAGATTCTGCATTAAGAGTCTCAAGATTACTATTAACAGAACCAATGATTCCTTTGAATCTTCCAGAAACATTGTTAATACCCTTTATAAGAGTACCAAGTTCATCTTCTCTGTCTATATAATCTTTTGTTCCTCTGAGTCTACCATTAGACAAGTCTTCCATTGAATTAGAAGCTGTCTCAATAACAGTTACCAACTTCTTTGAATAGAAGATAGCAACGAAAATAGAAACTGCCAATCCAATTATAATGACAAGAGTTGTCATAAGAGAAGCCTGATTAGACGACCTCTGAGTAACGCTCAAGTCTCTTGCAACTACAACAACCCAATCAGTTCTAGGGTCTTTAATATAGCTTACAAGCCACTTAACTCCCTGCCACTCTGTTTGATAGAACCCCTGATTCTGAGTTCTCGATTCAGTATAAAACTGATTACCACTTTGGTTCTCAGGATTACTTGCATCAATCTCTCTTCCACTATGTGCGATAACGAAACCATCATCATCTACAAAGAATACATCCTGATTCTCTTCCATCAACTCGTTAACCATCAAATCATGGAAATCAGACGCATCATAATTCCTTTGAACAGCTCCAATAAAGTTGCCACTCAAATCAAATACTGGAGCAATAAAGGTAACAATTCTTTGCCCTGTCGATTTGGATGCATTCACATTAGAAACATAAGGAGTACCAGTTTTAACTATATTAAAGTACTCTCTGTCTGCAACATTAACACAATCATCAACAGTACGTAAAAGCTGCTGTCCGTTAGCATCTACGATAATACAACTATTACCATCAGCTAACTGAGCATCAGTCTGCTCTAATGATTTGTATAGTCTATCTTTCAACTCATCCGTAGGATGTTCAAGATAATCCAATACAGCAGGATTCAAAGCTAATGATTCAATAACTGCCATGTTCTCAGTGATGATACTACTAACATCATTATAAACCAGTTTGACCTGCAAGTCATTCATATTCATAGCACTTTGTTTCGATATCTTTGAATTGGCTACAAAGTTGATTACCAGTGCCAATAACATCGGTGCTATTACTAAAGCTAAGATTACCGATGTTAACTGTTTCTTTATACTCTTTTTCATAATGAAGATTCTCCTTGTTAAATTCTTTATTAACAGACTTACATGTTTCTAAATTACTTATTTTATCTTTTAGATTAACGTATAATACCAAGTAAATGTAACCATAAGAGAATAAGAACAGTAAGACGTAATGCTACTTTACAGACGAACACCAATCTAACTTTTAGTTCATCTATAGTATAGAGTTTATCATATGAATCTTCATCGTGCAGTTTGTATATAGTATGGTTGCATTTGTATTTCGTTACTACAAAATCAATATGCAACTCAGACAAACAATAGCTCTGCTCGAAGCTCATAAATATCACCCCTTAACAGTTCTTACAAATTTACCATCGCACTCGTACAAACTCCAATAAGGAGCAACTACGGGCTTTACAATCTTAAATTTCTTCTTACTCTTCTTGATTAAGATAGCACTACTGATAGTACCAACACATAAAGCAGAAATAGCTATAACCCTCTTATCCATAAGATACTCCATTCTATAACGAGGATACTATCATAAGAGATAATACCCTCATTATGTTTACTTTTAAAGCTTGTATACAAAACAATCAAATGCGTTAACACTAGGGAATTCGCCAATAGTTTTAAGAGCTTTAAGACTTCTCTTCGTAAACTTAGTTATCTTTGTAAGAGTCTCGTATGTAGGCAAGCAACGAGCACTTCTGATTATTACTTCTGCATCCTGTCCAATGCTAATAAGTAAATCTCTGCCAGAATATTTGCGGAAAGTTTCGACAGCAGTAAGATATCCATTCACATCTCTAGACTCAAAGATATAATCCTGACTATCCGCATCATCAGTAATCCATGTAGCCTTAACCATGTAGAAAGTATCTTTCTCGTCTTCACTATCTTCCTCAGATGACTCATCATCGTTGTCAAGATGCCACTCATAATCATACTTGGTAAGGTCAGCAAACCCAGCCGTAAGAAGATTGTCAATAAGCTGTTCAGCATCCCTCCTGAAAATCTTATCACAGGTATAGTTGTCACAATCTTCAGCAGTTATGAGTAACATGTAGCCCATGCATTCATCTTCACCATAAGGCATAAACGCAAAATCAGAAACCTCAATTACTCCAATGTACCCACCTACGCAATACTTAATTCTCATAACTTTAAACCCTTTCTGTATATAATTTTGTAAATAATGCTTTATAGCATAAGATACTAAATATTGGATGTGTCAAGTCCTTTAAGCCACTCTTTGTAAGAGGACTTAAGACACTCTTTCTCAACCTTTGACATTCTTGAGAACTCTTCCCAAGTAATACCACACTCAACTTCCATAAGGTATTCTTCAAAAGATAACTTTGCTGTACCGCTCATTACAAACTTTCCTCCAAATTCCCAATAAGAGGAAGCACCTATGATGCTTCCTTGCTTGTAGATTTTCCAAGAACATGACCCCAGTTTTCTCTATAGAACTTTATGAAGTCTGCTCTGTCTTTTCCCTTAAGATTAGAACACATCTTCCTAAGAGTCTCAGGTGTGTACCCTTCTCTCGGCTCATAAGTCATAGTCTCAGGATTCAACTCTATGATATGCCTTGAAGTGAATCTTACACGGTCAGTAGAACGAGTGTAAAATTCCCTCTGAATCTTCGTCAACTGGTCTATAGCTTCTACTACATTATTAGATTTGGTTAAATCGGGATAAGGAGCAATCTCATCAAGTTTTATGATTTCTGAGATATAAGCAATACCACGCTCACCATTTATGAAATCCAGATGAACATTGTGCTTAATAGCGTCCAACACCGTAGAGATAGCAACCTCATGGTTCTCATATTCTCCACATGCAACCAGTGAGTTAGCAAGACCGTTCACCAAATCGAAGTCATTCTTCGCATGGTGGGAGAACATTGTGAATGCTGAAGCGATAAGACAGAACTGAATCATTCTTGAAGCCACTATGTTAGTAGCGACCTCTCCGACCATTGATAAATAACCATCAGTCTTCTTAAGTAAATCCTGTAATTCCTCTGCTGATACATAATCTGTAGATTTCACTGTAAGAACATTCTTCCATGGGTAAATCTCTCTGATAGCTAACTCGAAAGACATCTCCAAGATACGAATATTTACTGCAGCAACATCAGCCATTGCAGCTTTCATCATAGAGGTCTTACCAGTGTTCTGCTGACCAGTAAATGCAGTAGTCTGCTCCGACCTCATAAGGAAGTATATGAGCCTACTTGGCAATTCCCAGTTATGTACATAAGGCTTGTTAAGAAGTTTCTCTTTCGTGTATAGTCCTGCTGAGAACTTACGAACGAAGCAAGCCCAACACTCACCAGCAGGAGGTCTCACCGCCGTAATACGAGCACCATCATAACCATCGTTTACTTTGTAAGGAACCTTCTCCGTCATAGGCGCAGTAGTTCCCCATGCAACCAACTGGTTAACAACTCTCTTCATCTCTTCCTCAGTATAGAAGTCTAAGAAAGAGAAATGAATCCACTTAGCTCTTAACTGAATCCATACAGACCTAACTGTCGTGTAAGGTGCTGAATAGTTTCCATCAATTACATAACGAACAGAACCCGATGTTCCGAAATTGAAACCATCTACATCAAGACCTCTCAATGTATCTACTATACCAAATCCATATCTCTTTGTATAGACTATTATAGCGATAACATTCAACATGTCATTGTGAGTTAATTCCTTAGGAACTTCATTCTCAAGCATATCCTGAAGAAGCTGTCTATCTACCATAAACATCTTCTGTTTCTCTCCAGTTACTTCGTTAAGAATATCTCTTTCCTCTGCCCATCCATACTTTCCACATAAATAGGACATACAGTCACTTCTGTGCTCTTTCTTAACGAAGTAGATAAGAGTTTCCCATTGAACATTAGGCTCAAGATATAAGAGGTCATCGAAGTCATAAAGTTCTTTACAATCCTCGACAGTAGGAAGCTCCTGCTCACACATACTCCTAATCTGCTGAAGTACAAGTCTCTTTGATTTCTCTACACCATAGATACACTCATCAAGCGCCTTAGCGAGATTTCTCTTCACATTCGTAATAGCCTGATAAGTTGCATCATCATGAGTAATAATAAGGTCATCATCCCTTACCATCTCAGCTAATTCCTGAGATATCAATTCTCCCAAGTCATCAATAGTGAACTTGTTTGTGTAAGAGATGTCAGGTCGCTCATTTACTCTGGCACGGTATATAAGAAATGTTACACCAGCAAGTACAATCAGCACAACAATTGTTAATACTACTTGTACCATTTATCAATACTCCTTATAATCTTTCTCTTGTCGGTATCGAATAAGTAACACATCATTTCCTGTATCTTGATTTTGAAACCTGCTACATTGTAATCACCAACAACAATGTTATAGCAAACCTTATCAAGCTCCCCATTAAACGCAAGCTTAGCAATAATAGGATTGTAAGGAAATTTATAAATCTGTGCTACCTTAATGCCTGTCAGTTTCTCGATAGCCTTGTCAGACGCAACCATAGGATCAGACTTTGATATGACATAACCCACATTTGGTTTAAGAGCTGTAGGTAACTTTGAAACAGTCTCTCCGATTCCGCTTATAGATTTCTTAGATGTATCCATAAGCATAAGAGCACAGTCCACATTCTCAAGAATCTCCTGATTTGTCTTGGATTCCAAGTCTCCACAAATCTCAACCAATGTAAGCCTAGCAGGAATATGCTCAAGACCAGTCTTAAGAAGCTCAATCTTCTCAGATTCATCCATTGTATTATTCATCATGTCATAAATGAACACATGTTCCTGACCTGCCTGAATACCGTAGCTCAATAGAGTTCTATCTGTCTTGTCTGCGCCATCCAGCATA
>ERZ842401.4059-NODE-4059-length-17423-cov-18.608015_pt1 | contig 17423 bp, 11 predicted proteins | sample MGYA00521270_ERZ842401 | MGnify/ENA primary metagenome ERZ842401 (study PRJEB31892, sample SAMEA3878208) | bioreactor metagenome | biome: Moose rumen | place: Sweden | collected 2011-10 | study: EMG produced TPA metagenomics assembly of the PRJEB12797 data set...
GGCAACTACGGTGGTGATGCTCTCGCCAACCTTATTGCTGGTGATGCCAACTTCTCTGCCAAAATGCCTTATACCTATCCTCGTGAGATCAACTCGCTGAACACCTATGATTATAAGGTTTCTGAGGAGGTGGGTACTATGGCTGGTGCTTACAACTATGACGCGAAGGTTTCGCTACAGTGGCCATTCGGTTACGGTATCAGCTATACCACATACGAGTATTCCAATCTGAAGGTTGACAAGACATCATTCACTGCCGATGATATCCTTACCGTTACCGTGGATGTCAAGAATACTGGCAGTCGAGCTGGTAAAGAGGCTGTACTACTCTATTCAAGCGACCTTGTGGCAAGTGTTGTTCCTGACAACAAGCGTCTGCGTGACTTCACTAAGATTGCACTGGAACCAGGCGAGTTAAAGACAGTCACATTTCTGTTGCCTGCAAAGAATCTCGCCTTTGTAGGTGCTGACGGTAAGTGGATTCTCGAAGAGGGTGATTTCATTTTGAAGGTAGGTAATCAGACAGTACCTACAGCTTGTTCTCAGACGAAAGTATGGGATGAACCGAATATTTAAGAAGGAAATAGTTACTATGGAAGAGAATGATAAGCAGCAAGGGCTGCAGATAGAGTTGCCAGTAGATGTGGCACAGGGTGAGTATGCAAACTTCGCAATCATCACCCACGGATCGAGCGATTTTGTGATTGACTTTGCACGCGTACTTCCTGGTGTCCCAAAGGCACAGGTGAAGAGCCGCGTAATCCTGGCTCCAGAACATGCAAAGCGTCTTCTGGGTGCTCTTCAGGAGAATATTTATCGTTACGAGCGTGAGTTTGGTGAGATAAAGATTCCTAATCAGGAACCTCGCACTATCTCACCATTTACACCTAAGGGAGACGCTTGAAATAGCGTGGAGGATTGAGCCCTTCTATCTCGGGATGGAGAATGCTGATAAAGTCGTTCAGCAACCAGTCGGGATGGAAGGGTGTCTCTTCATAAAACAGGCCTAGTTCCACGTTACATCCATAGGCCTCGTGGTTACGCCAGGCTTTGAATTGACTGTATCCGTGGTGGTCTTCAAGCAACTCCTGATAAGTGATATCATGGTCGCTGCTATAGCGGAAGAGCCATACGTCGGCCTCACCACCTTTCTCCAGTACGGCCTCGAAAGGCAAGGAAACAGAGCCACTATGAGTACCAGTATTCCAAGGGCTGATGCCTCCCGCATCCCGTACCATCTGGCCAATGGTACTCTTGCCGCCAGGAATATACCATACGCTGCCAGTAATCTTGTCAAGAAGTACTGAGGGGCTGTTCTTGACTTTTTGGACCGCAGCTTTAAGTGACTGATAGTTGTTATCTGTGACGTTGAAGAGACTGTCGGCACGCTGTTCACATCCGAATAGCATACCATAGAATCGTATCCACTCGGCACGGGCCAACGGTGATGGTTCCATATATTCGGCACATTCCACGATGGGGATATCAATCTCTTCGAGTTTTCCGTAGCCTCCGCTGTTTTCGAATGGAGAGAGGAAAAGCACGTCAGGGCGCTGGTCGATGATCTTCTCGATGACAGGACTCATACCATCGCCAACATCGGAGATACAACCTTCTTTAACCTGTTGCTGAATCCATGGTATCTTGATATATTTAAGGTCAGCAACACCTGAGATACAGTCTTCTTTGCCAAACTCCATAAGCATAGCACAATGAACGGTAGTAAACATCACTGCCTTTTTCACTGGTGTACGGATGATGGTACCATCAGGCAGATGCGGAGGGAGGTTGCGGTCGGATGGAACGAGAACATAACGATGAAGGGTCATGCCCTCTTTCCACGGGTTTTTCAGTGATGCCACAGTGTAGCCATCATATCTCACGACACTTAGCTGTGTGGCATACTTAAAGGTAACAGAGTCACCCGCCGCATCTGCAGAGGAGGTTCTTCCCCCTCTGCATGCAGCGAGCAATACTGCTAACAATATTAAATTAACGTATCTCATCTATTAATAAGAGCAAGGTTACTTCTCGATAACGAGATCATCGATGCAGAGATAGGCAGGTGTGGTTACGCCATAGTCATTCTTCTTGGTACCTTCGAATGAGAATGCGATACTCTTGATATTCTTGAAGGCATCAACATTGCTAAGGTCACAGTATTTCCATTCCTTTACATAGTCACCGTCTTTTGCGAGGAAAAGCTCAAAGCGTGCACCGCTATCACCCTCTGCAGGTGTTGGATAGAGGACACACTTGAACCAGTCGTCAGCACTAAACTTACCAGGAGTCATGCCATCGCCATTTAGGATAGCATCAACAGTCCAGGCACTATTGGTATACCAGAAACCCTTTACTGTTACGGCTGTCTCGAATTCGATAGTCTCACCATAGGTCTGGACGATACCGAAGTTCTTGCCACTCTTGGCTTTACCAGTGATATTGTTGTACTGGTCTGGGGTGAGTGAGGCGTAGGTTGTCTCCGTACGGTTAGAGATGGCATATCCTGACCAACTGCCCCATGAGGGAGTGTAGTTTACCGGGAAAGTGACACCACTCTCTTTGTAGTTACAAGCATAGGCTGTAGAGCCCCAGTTGTCAAATGGAGTACCAGTCTCATCACCGATCCAGAATCCCTGGGTATTGAGGGTCGCATTCTCAAAACCGATTGTAACAGTAGCTTTTCCACCATCTACAGGATTGTCTTTCTCGTTGCAAGATGTCAGTGACATAGCAGCGCCACATACGATAGCTGCCATTGCGAATAACTTGATTGTCTTCATAATGATTCTTGTTTTTATGTGAAACATGTTATTTAATGATATATTTCTTTCCATTCTTTATATACAGGCCTTTTTCAGGAGTCTTGACTTTTCTGCCTTGAAGGTCATAAACCGCACACGGTGCCTGTCCCCCTGTGAGGTTTTGGATGCCAGAGACGCAGTTTCTGATTGCGTCGAGTGATTCTTGGAGATGAATATCTTCAGCACCTCCAAATTCTGTGGAAGTCTCACCCCACCAGTTTGGTGCAGGACACTTCTGGTTTAGACCGGTATATACTCTTATAAAATCTACGAAATCGAGATTTACGGGTTTACGCTCTTTGTCCACAGCCCATGAGATATCTATGCCACAGCCCTCATAATTGAAAGAGTTCTCATCGGCATCGTCGGTGAAATTGGGCAGGTTGTCAGCATAACCATATCTGAAACCGATAAGCACAAAATACCATGAGCTCCAGTTCGGGTCTACCGTTGATGAGAGGTCTGTCATATTGTTCGGCAGACGGGTGCCTTTGAAGGTCAGACCGTCTTCGAGCCATTCTGGGTAATATTCCTGAGTATGCCAAGGCATTATACGGTCTATTGTTCCGCTATTGCCTCTGTTGTCTGTCCAGGGGATTGCTCCCATGGGATTCTTGCGGTAGGTGATCTCATAGCCATAGTCCACCTTGCCTATGCTGTCAACATCACAGCTGCCACTGATCTCATACCAAGGGTCATCAGGAAGACCATTGCCATTAACATCTTTCGACACCATAACGATACCAGCCTCGTTCATGCCTCCAAAAACCTGATTTGTCTGTTCCTGATATGCATTACCCCAGATCGCAAAGTCACGTTTTCCTGGGAGGTTCGCAATGGAATGGTCGAAATGGAAGGTGATATATCCTCCCCATCCTCCAAGAGCTACAAGATGAGCATCGGTTTTAGGCTCAGCATAACTTTTACCAGCGATATTGTCGTTACACTTACGGATCATGTCTGCCTCAGTGTCTCCTGCTTCATATTCTGGCAGGTCATTGACAAACTGTCCTGGGGCAGGGCGGTATTCATCTACTGTCTGGATATATTTTGAGTGTTCAGGAACGTTGTCCATTCTCTGGGCAGAAATGGGAATAAGGGGTAAAAGAGAAAGGTTAAAGGACAAACTAAATACCTTAATCCATTGTTGAAGTCCTTTTTTGTTTATATCACACTTTATCTGCATACGTTTATCATTTATCATTTATCATTTATCCTTTATCATTTATCTTATATAAGAATACCGCATGGGCTGGTATGTCGCCAGTCTTTACTTTCCAGTCGAAGGCGCCGTCAGGGAGGAAATGAAGCAGTTCACCACTCGACACGTAGTTTTTTGCATCCATGATATAGAAATCGTGATGGATAGGGTTTACGATGATGCCGTATGGCATACGGATTTTACTGATCTCTGGCGCATCAGAGAGACTGGTGCTTACAATCTGGTGGGTTCGTACGTTGATGATACCATAGGTGACGGTATTCGTCATCGTTATCTCGCTCCATTGACTGCCATAGAAATAGAGTGAGTCGCCAACGATGCAGAGATCGCTGACTGGCTGATCCAGCCGTCCTGTCACCTGCATCTTACCATCAGCTCCCTTACTGAGCCAGTAGATCTTTGCTTCCATATCCACATAATTGCCACGCGAGGTCACCCAGAGCTGATCGTACTTATCTTTCTTTATCCTGTGCAGGTTTGGAGCCACAGCGATTCTCTCCGTTTCCTGCATATTATCGAGATCTATGACACTTATTGTACTCTCATAACCCTGGCCTGTCATACCTTGATAACCTCCACTATTTGCCACATATAGCTTATTACCGATGACAGCCATCTCCTCGGGCTGGTAACCAACAGAACAGGAATCAACCTTCTCAAGACTGAGAGTGTCAACCTTATAGACGCTACCCAGAGGACTGCTGCTACCGGTATATACATATCCCACATAAGAGGAAACGTATGCGTATCGGTCTTTAAAGGTAACATATCTGCAATTAGGTATGTCTACCTTTCCTATCCTTACTGCATCGTCGGCCTGAGCCACCTCCACCTTGTTTGAACAGTTAATTACAAGCCAGAGCCGTGAGCCGTATATCTGTATGTCATTGCCAACATCGCCAAGCATCATGACTGTTTCTGGATTGCGTTCAGAATATATATTCCTGAGGTAATGTACGGTAGTGTCTTTACCTGAGAGGTCGAGATAGTCGAGAGTGGACTTGTTTGAACCCATATTACCCTCGTTGAGAAGATACATACCTATGATTTCGCTCTTGACAGTCTTTCCTCCGGTATTTATATCCTCCATCGGCACTACCATCACATCATTTCGACATGAATTAAGAATCAGTAAAGGCAATATGTAATAAAAAAGTTGCTTCATATTTCTGCACTTAATGTCAATGCGAAGTTACGTCCCGGCATGGGATAGTTGGTGATTACCTCATAGTCTTGGTCGAAAACGTTGTTCACATCCAGCTTGATCTTAAATATGTAATCTTTATATCCTAATTTGTAGCTGAAGCTCAGATCACTGGTATACCAGGGTTCCATGTGATTATAGATGATGTTCTCCTGTTCGTCGTAGCGTTCACCAGCATAGATAAACGAGTAGTTAAAGTTCCAGTTCTTGTAGCTGAGGCCAATGATGGCTGAGCCGGAATGCCAGGGGATATAGGGTATCTGATGGCGATAGTAGGAGTCGTTGGGGTCAGTGACGTCGCGAGCATCCTGATAGGTGTATTGTGCCCTTGCTGTAGCTATGAGATCCTTGCCAATCAGGAAATCAGCCTCTGCCTCTACGTCTATACCCTTGATATGTGCCTTACCTAGATTCAGCATTGTCCAACGGAACTGCTGACCCTTAGGATAAGCTACGATCTTATCATGTATGGTATTATAATAAGCGTCGAAGTGGATCTCTGCATGACGGATGACAGCACTCTCGAAATGTTTGTTGAGAGCAAATCCGATATCATATTGCAGGGCGCTCTCAGGCAGGAGGCTGGCGTTGCCCATGTCGGTATAGTAGAGGTCGTTGAAGGTAGGCATGCGAAAACTCTTTTTCACATAGGCTCTCATCGAGAAGAATGTGCCTTGGAATGGGTAGATATTCACGAAAAGGGCAGGGGTGAGTCTTGAGAGTGAGTTCTTGGAGTCGAAGCCTGCAGACTCGCCTCTGCGATGTGTCCGGTCATTGATGAAGGTGGCAACAATTGAGCCTTGCGCCTTAAGATGTTTGTAGTCGACAGCTGTGGCTAGACTCACGAGGTTTGAGATTCTCGTAGGGAAGGCGAAATTATATGTGTCGGCATTGAGCTTGTTCCATTTGAAGTCGTAACTCAATGAGGCGCTCCAGTTTGGAAGGAGCTCAAGTACATTTGCCGTAGATAGGTAGACCTCCTGCTGCTTGTACCGGTTATCAACAGGTAGTTGCGTGGTGTCTTTGTTTACGTAATGGGTGTTGTAATAGGCATATTTTGCAAGCCATCTTGTGGAGAAGCCCTCTCCGATATTCTTATCAAAGGCTGCCTGCAGGAAAGTGTTGAGGTCCTGCTGGCGCTCACCTCTTCGCCACACATTATTGACGATGGCCCCCGGAATTCCTCGGGCAGAGTTATAAAGGTAGCCCTTAATTTGCCAGGAGCCTTGGTTTAACCGTCCGAAGATATTCGCCTCTATACGCTCTGCATGGACATCGCCATTGCTTCTTACGGCCGTTGTGTCCCACGCTGTCTGTCGGTTGGGATAACGGCGCTCATAATGGAACTTGTATTTTCCGCTGGCGGTAAGGAATCCGGCACTAAGCGACGAACTGACAGCATCTGACAGCTTCTCTTCCCAAAGCGTGGAGAACCGCAGCATATCGCTGGAGCCATACTGCGACGTGAACTTCAAGCGGGTATGGTCTTTCTCAAAAGCCGGCATTCTGGTACGGATATATATTGCTCCTGCATGACCGAAATCGGAGGCGGGCTGGAAGATAGCACTCTTCTGACCGTTATATAGAGTCACCTCCTCGATGTTGTCTAGAGAGAACTGGCCGAGGTCTATCTGTCCGTTCTGGGCATTACCAAGCTGAATGCCGTCATAGGAGATGCCAAGATGATGTGTGCCCATCGAACGTATGTTTACCGTCTTGATGCCTCCCACACCACCATAGTCTTTTAATTGGACACCGGAAAAATAGCGAAGCGCATCAGCAATAGAATGAGTGTTTAATCTTTCAAGCATCTCGCCATTAAGCTTCTGACTTGGAACCACCTCACGCATGGCAGGTCTCGACACGACAACAATCTCCCTTACATGCTGCAGGGAGTCGAACTTGCTCTGAGCCATAATCGACGGACTTAGGCAGCAAGCGAAAACTACCAATGTGGTAGCAAATTTTTCTCTCTTCATTCTTCACTTATCACTGTCGCCTAATCCCCAGAGGCAAACAACGATCATGATATATCGGCAGGTCTTCTGACTTATCGTCTGGCATCAAACGTCTTCCCGAAAATATCAGTGACTGATTGTTTGTGCCAAAAAGGACGATTCACAGCAGCGGGACTGTACGAGATTCGCACTCGTTTCCCTATTATTCACCCCTAAGTGAACCGATAATCGAATGCAAAGTTAATTATTTCTTTCGAGAAAAAGAAGAATTTTCCTCCTTTTTTACATAATAGTTTTGCTATTAGAAAAAAAAGCCGTACCTTTGTGCACGTTATCTCTATTCAAAATATTAAATTATGAATAATTGTACAACATCCGTAGTAAGAATCCTTTTTGTATCGGTGATGCTTTTTTCTTTTGGTGGAGTCCAGGCTCAGGAAAGACTATATGCTGATGAATTTCCGCTTGGTGACGTAACTTTGTTAGACGGACCATTGAAAAAGGCTCGCGACCTGAACGTTAAAACCCTCTTGCAGTATGACTGTGACCGACTTCTGGCTCCTTACCTTAAAGAGGCAGGACTTATACCTAAAGGTAAGTCATATCCTAACTGGGACGGACTCGACGGACATGTAGGAGGCCACTATCTCACAGCTATGGCTATCAATGCTGCAACAGGCGATGAGGCTTGTCGTCAGCGGATGGAGTATTTCATTAGCGAGCTGAAGGCCTGTGCTGATGCTAATGCTAAGAACCATCCTGAATGGGGCAAAGGCTATGTTGGTGGAGTTCCTGGTAGCGACCGTCTGTGGTCTACATTCAAGAAAGGCGACTTTGGACCATATTATGGTGCATGGGTACCATTCTATAATATCCATAAGATGTATGCCGGCCTTCGTGATGCATGGGTATATTGTGGAAATGAAGAGGCAAAGAATCTCTTCCTAGGCTTCTGTGACTGGGCTATAGACCTGACATCAGGACTCTCTGATGCTCAGATGGAACAGGCTCTTCATACAGAGCATGGAGGCATGAATGAAGTACTTGCTGATGCTTATGCTATTACTGGTGATAAGAAATACCTCGAAGTGGCAAAACGTTTCTCTCATCGTAGGCTCCTGTTGCCATTGTCGCAGCGACAGGACTGTCTTGACAATATGCACGCCAATACACAGGTGCCGAAGGTGGTTGGTTTTGAACGTATCTCAGAACTCTCCGGTGATGAGATGTACCATGATGCGAGTGCCTATTTCTGGGATATCGTGACAGGAGAGCGCACGTTGGCATTCGGTGGTAATAGCCGTCGCGAGCATTTCCCGAGCAAGGAGGCATGTAAGGACTTTGTAGCTGATATCGACGGACCAGAGACATGTAATACCAATAATATGCTGAAGCTCTCTGAGGAACTGCATCGCAGGAATCCAGAAGCCCGCTTCGCTGATTTCTATGAGTTGGCTACATTCAACCACATCCTCTCCAGTCAGCATCCAAAGCATGGCGGATATGTGTACTTTACTTCTGCTCGTCCACGACACTACCGTAACTACTCTGCTCCCAATGAGGCCATGTGGTGTTGTGTGGGCACGGGTATGGAGAATCATGGCAAGTACGGACAGTTTGTTTATACCCATAAGGGTGATGCATTATTCGTGAATCTGTTTGTGGCATCAGAGCTGAACTGGAAGGAAAAAGGTGTAACTCTTTGTCAGGAGACTTCATTCCCCTATAGCGAGTCAAGCCGTGTCACCATCGCTCAGGGTAAGGGAAAGTTTGCTTTGAATGTACGTTATCCAGGATGGGTGAAGCCCGGACAGTTTGAGGTGAAAGTGAATGGCAGGCCCGTAGATATCGTTACTGGTCCTTCATCGTATGTCACTATCGACCGTCAGTGGAAGAAGGGTGATGTGGTGGAGGTGATATTCCCAATGCATAATAGTGTGAAGTATCTGCCTAACCTGCCACAGTATATAGCATTGATGCATGGTCCTATAATGTTGGCGATGAAGACTGGCACCGAAGATCTGGCGATGCTGATAGCCGACGATAGTCGTTTCGGACAGTTGGCTGTAGGTAAGAAACTGCCAACAGATCAGGCTCCTATCCTTATCAATAATAATATCGATAACATCGCCAACCAGCTTAAACCAATCGAAGGCAGGCCTCTGCATTTCACTCTCTCAACAAAGATGGTAAATGAGATCCGAAACGAGCTGATGCCTTTCTTTGAGCTTCACGATTCCAGGTATATGATGTACTGGCTGGCCCTGTCGGAGGATAGCTATAAGGGATATCTCGATAATCTTGCAAAGCAGGAAAAGGAGCGTCAGATGCTGGAAGATCGTACTGTGGATAAGGTGCAGCCAGGAGAGCAGCAGCCAGAGTCAGACCATTTTATGGAAACAGACAATTCGTTTGTGGGCAATTCCAACGATGTATTCTATCGTGATGCCAGTGATGGCCATTATTTCAGTTATCTGATGCAGACAGGCGGCGAGACGGCTCTCAGTCTTCGTTTGAAGTACTGGGGGGTAGGTGAGTGGAAGAGTCATGAGTTTGATATCTTTGTTGATGATGTACTTGTGAAATCCGTTAACAACACAGGCAAATATCGTATCTCAGAATTCAAATATGAGACCTATCCTGTTCCAGAGGAGGCTCTGAAGGGAAAGAAGCAAGTACGAGTTAAGTTCGTTGCCAAACCCCATAAGCAGATTGGCGAAATCTACGAGGTCCGACTGATAAAATAATAGTTAAAGAGTGAAATAGTCAAATAATTGAATCGTAAATGAAAAGACGTGTATTAATCAGTGCTGCCCTTTTGGCAGTTTCTCTGGGAGTCTCAGCCCAGAAGGCCATGAAAGCCCCAGCAGGTGGCAAGGCTATCAGTGATGAGTTGATTGGTATATTCTTCGAGGACATCAGCAGCAGTGCCGATGGTGGTCTCTATGCCGAGTTAGTACAGAACGGCTCTTTCGAGTACAGTCCTGCAGAGCGTGATGGATGGGGCGCTGGAACAGCCTGGAAACAGGTGCGACCCGGTCACTCTCTCGGAACTCTTGAAGTTCGTAAGTGCAAAGGTATTCATAAGAATAATCCTACTTACATGCGACTTCATACTGAGCGTGTGAAGGAGTTTTATGATTACAAGGGATGGAAAGGCTTCGGTATCCAGAATGATGGTTTCGAAGGCATCTCTGTTAAGGCAGGCGAGAAATACAACTTATCACTCTTTATGCGTAATGTCAGTGGTGAAGGCAAGTCCGTTCGTGTGGCTCTCGTAGAACCACAGGGATGGGGAAAAGATCCAAAGCTTCTGGCCGATACCTATATTAAGGTAGAGAGCAATGATTGGCAGAAGTTTGAGGCCGTATTGGCACCTGATTCCACTTGTCAGAAGGCTGCCCTCCAGATTCTCGTGCTCGATCTGGGTGACCTCGATGTAGATATGGTCTCTCTCATTCCACAGGATACTTATAAAGGTCATGGCCTGCGTAAGGATCTGGCTCAGGCTCTTGCAGACTTAAAGCCTAAGTTCATGCGTTTCCCTGGCGGATGTGTGGTTCATGGTGGTGGCGACGGATTCTGGAATACCTATCGTTGGAAGACGACTATCGGTCCTAAGGAACAGCGTAAGAGTCTGAAGAACACATGGGGTTATCATCAGAGTATGGGTCTGGGTTACTTTGAGTATTTCCAGTTCTGTGAGGATCTTGGTATGGAGCCAGTACCTATCTTGCCTGCAGGTGTGAGCTGTCAGGGAACGAATGGCGGCTGGGGCATGTGGCCAACACAAGCTCAGGACGTAGTGCCAATGTCTGAAATGGATGAGTGGGTGGCTGAGGCTATCGACCTTATTGAGTGGGCCAATGGTGATCCTGCCACAAACAAATGGGCAAAGATGCGTGCTGATGCTGGTCATCCAAAGCCCTTTAACCTGAAGTATCTTGGAATCGGCAATGAGGAGAAGATCTCTCCAGAATTCTGTGAGCGCTTCAAATATATCTATGAGCGTGTTACTAAGGCTCATCCTGAGATTATCATCGTTGGTACAGCAGGTCCTGGTTCTCATAAGGACAATCCTGACTATGAAGCAGGATGGAAATTGGCAGAAGAGCTGGGTATGCCTATTATCGACGAGCACTATTACGAGCCAAATTCATATTTCTTGAAGAGTCGTCAGTATGATGCTTATCCACGTGACCGCAAGACAAAGGTTTACCTTGGAGAGTATGCTGCTAAGGACAAGAAACTTATCGATGCCCTTGCTGAGGGTCTCTATCTGCTTCATGTTGAACGCAATGGTGATGTTGTGGCAATGACATCTTATGCTCCTCTCTTCGCGAGGAAGAATGCCACCAACTGGAATCCAGACCTTATCTATTTCGACAATGAGCGTCCTTTCCTCACCTGTAGCTATTATGTTCAGCAGATGTTCGGACAGAGTTCTGGTCAGTACTACTATGGCGACTGCGTAAGTTTCGAGGGTGATGCTCCTGGAATAGAGCAGCCTCAGGAGGATGTTCACTACGGTCAGTCTGTAATCCTGAATGTTAAGACCCGTAAGCTCTTCGTTAAAATCTGTAATGCAAGTGGTGAACCAAAGACAGCTAATGTAAACCTCAGTCGTTTTGGTCTGAAGAAGATGGCTACTAAGACCTCTCTCTCAGGAAATGCCAACGATGAGAACAACTACGATGCACAGCCTATCGCTCCAAAGAAAGAGCAGATAAAGGCTGCTAAGAAGATGAAGGTTGAACTCGCTCCTTACTCAATGGTGATGTACGAGTATTCTCTGTAATAGATATATTATAGTAAGTTCTATTCTAATAGGTGTGAAATGAGAATTTTCACACCTATTATTATTAATATAATTCCTCCAGCAAGTTCTGGTTTCAGTCTGCGGGTAATAGTTTTGCCAAATCTTCGCCCAAGATGATAGCCGATAATGCTGAAGAGAAATGATACCAGACCAATGATTATAAGCGGTAGTGTGAGTTGGGATAGCGCAGTATATCCTGTGCACGCAAAGGAGATACCTATAGCCAATGCGTCGATGCTTGTGGCAATGGCGAGCAATAATTGAGTCTTTAATTTACAAGGATTAAAATGTTGTTTTTCCTCATCATCGAAACTCTCCTTAATCATCTTTCCTCCAATAAAGGCAAGCAGACAGAAGGCAATCCAGTGATCATAGGCCTCCATATATGTTTGGAAAAAACTAACTCCTAACCATCCGAACAGAGGCATCATAGCCTGGAATAATCCAAAAAGAAACGCCATCCTCATTACAGAAGAATACTGATTACTCTGCTTTTGAAGGATGATGCCACTTACAATGGAAACAGTGAAACAATCCATCGCCAGAGCTATTGCCAGGAGGATGATATCCAGTAGATTCATATAGTATTTATTTGCCTTATTCTTGTATTTTAGCTGCAAAAATACAAAATAATTATTATTTATCATTTATCGTTTGTCGTTTTTTTGTATCTTTGTGCCAAGAAACTATATATAACCAAACGATATGAATAAAAGAATAATCTTTGCAATGTTGCTTGCTGCGTCGTTACAAACGATTCAGGCAGAGCAGGTTACCGTCCAGACGAAGAATGTTACGATGGTTCTTGATGTAGAAAACGGCAAACAGCCACAGTATGTTTATTTCGGCACAAGACTTAGCGACTACGACTTGGCAAATCTTCAGAAACCAGTTAATGGCCGTATGGATGCTTATCCTATCTATGGTCTTAACTGTCCCGCAGAGGCAGCCCTCGCTATGAAGCATGCCGACGGAAACATGTCTTCTGCAATGTATGTAACAGGTATGGAGCGTAAGGACGATGTACTTCGTATCTCCCTGAAGGATCCTGTTTATCCGGTATCAGCCATACTCTGCTATAAGGCTTATCAGAATGAGGATATGATTGAGACATGGGTAGAGATTACCAATGGTGAGCCAAAGACTGTTACCCTGACTCAGTTTGCTTCTATATGTCTTCCCATCCGTAGAGGAAACGTATGGCTCTCACATTTCTATGGCTCTTGGGCTAATGAAGCGCAACTGGTTGAAGAACCCCTTTTGCCAGGTGAAAAGGTTATAAAGAATAAAGATGGTTCACGAAACTCTCATACAGACCACGCTGAGGTGATGTTCTCACTCGACGGCAAGGGAAAGGAGAACACAGGTGATGTGATTGGTGCTGCTCTCTGCTATAGCGGAAATTATCAGTTGAAGATTGATACCGATGATACAGAGTATCATTATTTCTTTGCAGGCATCAATCCAGACAACTCTGAGTACCATCTTAAGAAAGGAGAGACATTTGTAACTCCAAAGGTAGCCTTGAGTTTCTCAAAGGCAGGACTCTCTGGCGTTTCCAGAAATTTCCATAAGTGGGGACGTAAGTATATGCTCATGCATGGCGATAAGGAACGCAAGATATTGCTTAACTCTTGGGAGGGCGTATATTTCGATATCAACCAGAAAGGCATGGACCAGATGATGGGTGATATCGCCTCTATGGGTGGAGAACTCTTCGTGATGGATGACGGATGGTTTGGCGATAAGTATCCACGTAAGACAGATAACAGCTCTTTGGGCGACTGGGTGGTTGACAAAAATAAGCTCCCAGAGGGCATTGAGGGACTTCTGCGTGATGCAAAGAAACATGGTATAAAGTTTGGTATCTGGATTGAGCCCGAGATGACCAATTCTGTATCAGAGCTTTATGAGAAGCATCCTGACTGGATTGTCAAGGCTCCTAAGCGTGATGCTGTTCAGGGCCGAGGAGGTACTCAACTGGTACTTGACATGGCTAATCCTAAGGTTCAGGACTTCGTGTTCTCTATCGTCGATAACCTTATGACAAAGCATCCCGAGATCGACTATATCAAGTGGGATGCCAATATGCCTATTCTGAATCATGGCTCACAGTATCTCACGATGAACGACCAGAGTCACCTTTATATAGAGTATCATCGTGGTTTTGAAAAGGCTTGTCAGCGTATACGTGCGAAATATCCAGACCTAACCATCCAGGCCTGTGCCTCTGGTGGTGGACGCGCTAACTGGGGTGTGCTGCCTTATTTCGATGAGTTCTGGGTAAGTGATAACACAGATGCTCTCCAGCGTATCTATATGCAGTGGGGTACCAGCTATTTCTTCCCTGCTATTGCGATGGCAAGCCATATCTCGGCAACTCCTAATCATACCGTCTTCCGTACCACAGCCATGAAGTATCGTATTGATGTGGCTATGAGCGGACGTTTGGGAATGGAGATACAGCCAAAGAATATGACAGACGATGAGAAGGCTCTTTGCCGTCAGGCTATCAAGGAGTATAAGCAGATACGTCCTATCGTGCAGTTTGGCGAATTATATCGTCTGGTATCTCCATACGACAAACAAGGCCTTGCCTCACTGATGTATGTCAACGAGGCTAAAGACAAGAGTGTATTCTTCTGGTGGAAGACGGAGTCGTTCCAGAATGAGCATCTCCCACGAGTGAAGATGGCTGGTCTTGATGCATCAAAGAACTATAAGATTCACGAACTCAACCGGATCGATCTTAAACCGATGGATATCGAGGGTAAGACCTTCAGCGGAGCTTATCTGATGAATCACGGTCTGGAGATGCCTTATCGCAATGAGCCAGAGTGGTCGAAGAAGAACGACTGGTCAAGTCGTGTGCTCCTTCTTGAGGCTGAATAAGACGAGGTCAATCTCATTGTAAGTAATTTCCGGAGGGCAAAGATTCTTAATTGGAGTCTTGCCCTCTTCTGTTCCTACGGCTCTGATAACCCGTAAGATGGCATCAATACGTTCCTGGGGAATGATATCAGAGAGTTGGATATCGCCCGACTCCACAAATCGTGAAAGATGGCCTTGGATGGTTCCTAAGGTTAAACCACGCTCTCTGGCTATTTCTTCTGGATTCATCCTTTGTAGAAACATCTTATAGGAAATGTTCCATGTCTTTTCTTTTGGTTCTTTCTTAGGCTTCGGCTCTTTCTTTGCCTTTGGCTTACGTTTCACAATCTCTAATCTCTCATCAATGGCATCCAGAAGTGAATCATGTTTCTCGTGAAGATAACTGCTGATGGAGAATCCCTGTTCTGCAATCCTTGCCAACAGATATCTGCGTGAGAGCACAGCCTGACGGGTATCTGCTAACGACTCGCCAAAACGGGTCTTTGCCTGTTTGTTGTTTGTCTCTATCTTTGCTGCAAGATTAAGGGAATTGCCATAGATGGTATTGATTGACTCCTCAAAATATGTTGCACTGCGTTTTACACGCTCAAGGAAATCCTCTGAGTGAAGCTGTTCGGTGGTCTGCTGACGGATTATCTGTACCCATTTCTCGGATACAGCCATAGTCTTACTGCTAAAGTCAGAGAGCACACGTTTGTGGAGTTCTGTGACGTCATTATGGCTGTGATAGAAGAATTCTGTCATAATTCTTACCAGATGTTCTTCTTTATAGAAGATATCATGGAAGTCAAAGAGCTCGAGTAACAGATGACGATAGTATTCTTCTTTTAGTTCTGGCAGTTGTCTGATACTCTTTTCCGCCTCTTCCTCCTGACGACTGATATAATTCTCAACTCTCTCATCGGATAATATTGCACGTGGCTCGATGGGAGCAGAGAGAACCATTCCCTCGAGAGTCTTGCATCGGCTGAGTGCAACGTATACTTGTCCTGGTGCGAATGACAGATTGGCATCAATGATAGCATGTTCGAAGGTAAGACCTTGGCTCTTGTGAATGGTGATAGCCCATGCCAGACGTAACGGCAACTGACGGAATCGCCCTTGCACTTTTGTTTCTATCTCCCTTGTTACGGCATTCAACTGATACTGGGTGTTCTCCCATACTAACGGCTCTACTTCTATGGCTTCTGTATCGCCAGGACATAATACCGACACATGTCTCTCGCTTATATCAACAACCTGTCCGATGCGTCCATTAAAATAACGGTGATTTCCTGTGGGGTCGTTTTTTACAAACATCACCTGAGCACCTTCTTTCAGTATCAGCTTTTCACTTGTGGGGTAGGAGTATTCCGGGAAGTTTCCTTCTATCTGTGCATCAAAGGAATACTTATATCCGGGCAACTTGGCAAGCTGGTTCTCATTGTAGTCATCTGCCAGTTTGTTATGTGTTGTCAGACGGATATATCCTTCTCCTTTTTGGGGGATGAATGTCGGATTATAGCGTTGATTGAGTTTCTTAAGATCATCAGCTGTAGGTTTGGCCTCGCGGATATCGTTGAGGATGTCAAGAAAAGCTCCGTCTTCCTGACGGTATACCTTATCCAGTTGTATCGTTACATAGTCTATCTGGGCAAGAGCCTTGGATCCGAAGAAATAGGGGGTGTCGTAATATGGTGCAAGCATTCGTTCGTCATCAGGGGTTACCACAGGTGTCAACTGTTGTAGGTCTCCTATCATCAGCAGTTGTACTCCTCCAAAGGGCTTGTATCTGTCGCGATATCGCCTAAGTACAGAATCGATGGCATCGAGGAGGTCACTGCGCACCATTGATATCTCATCGATGATAAGTAGGTCGAGTGATGCTATGATACGTCGTTTCTCCTTTCCGAAGTCAAACTTGCTCTTTATCTTTGCGTTAGGGACAAAAGGTGAAAACGGCAGCTGGAAGAAGGAGTGAATCGTTACACCTCCTGCATTGATTGCTGCAACACCCGTAGGGGCTACAACGATGATTCGTTTGCGGCTTGTTTCTACTACTCGTTTCAGGAAAGTGGTCTTTCCCGTTCCTGCCTTACCGGTCAAGAATATGCTTCGCCCTGTATTCTCAACGAAATCCCAGGCGCTTTGTAATTCTCGGTTGTTCTCTGTTTCCATAGTCTTAAAACTTAATTCAACATGACTTTTCGATTGCAAAGATAATATAAATATCAGAAATAACGAAGTTTTTCTATTATTTTTTGATATTTTTTTGTATCTTTGCAGCCAAAATTAATAATGTACGCGAGAATATGATACAATCAATGACTGGCTACGGCAATGTCGTAGTAGCTTATAAGGACAAGAAAATCCACGTGGAGGTGAAGTCGCTGAACTCAAAACAGCTTGACCTCCAGACCCGTATCGCTCCACTTTATCGTGAGAAAGAGATGGAGATGCGTCAGATGGTGGCAGAGGCCCTCATCCGGGGAAAGGTGGATATGAGTGTGTGGATAGAGAAGGAGAGTGCTGTGGATGCAACACC
>ERZ842401.4061-NODE-4061-length-17416-cov-5.938540_pt1 | contig 17416 bp, 20 predicted proteins | sample MGYA00521270_ERZ842401 | MGnify/ENA primary metagenome ERZ842401 (study PRJEB31892, sample SAMEA3878208) | bioreactor metagenome | biome: Moose rumen | place: Sweden | collected 2011-10 | study: EMG produced TPA metagenomics assembly of the PRJEB12797 data set...
TTGCATGTCTTAGGCATGCCGCCAGCGTTCATCCTGAGCCAGGATCAAACTCTCAATAAAAAATAAACTTTATTTAAGTTTGTATTCAATTTTTCCTAGCTACTCAAAATTGACGTTTTGCTTAGTTTTCAAAGATCATTGCACTCGCTTTTGACGAGTTGCATTAACAATATACCAAACCTTGAAATCAATGTCAATAACTTTTTTACATTTTTTTAACATTTTTTTGAAAGGCTTGTACATTTTTTTACACAACCTGTTTTTGAGCATTTATTAATATTTCAATGGCTCAAAAAAAAACACTTATAAATAACTTAACATTATTTTACATTCGTTCCTCAAGTTGCCCATTTAATATACCAAAATCACCTACAAAAGTCAACAAAAAAAATCACTTTTTTTCAGAAACACCACGTGGTGTTGAAAACTTATTTTCTTTGTATTTCAACGTATAAAATTTTTGTAATTTTTTTTATTTTTTTTCACTTTCTTTTTAATATATGCATTATTACACAAAAAAAGAAGCTTTACTTCTCCTTTTTTATCTTATTATATAGCTCACAATAGTTCTCAACTGTTCCCGGTTGGAAAGCATTTTCTTTTTTTCTGACCATATCTATTAAATTTGTTAATTCTAATTTTAGTATTCGATCAATCTCTTCAGGATAATTCATAAGTTTTTTATGATACTTGTATTCTCCCCTATCTAAAACTTTAAAACTTCCATCTGGGAATACTCTGAGGTCTAAATCATAATCTATATACTTAATTGTATCTTCTTCTATAACAAACGGAGATGCAATATTACAGTAATAATAAATTCCATTCTTTTTATATTGACCAATAATGTTATACCATTTTTTATAAAAGAAATACAGAACAGCAGGTTCCTTAGTTCTCCATGTTCTTCCATCTGATTCAGTTACTTTTGTTTTATTGTTACCGAATATCAGATAATCATCATGGACTTCTAAAAGTACTGCCTCATCCCATGCTCGATGTATTTTCCCATTATGTTTATAGCCATGGATTTGGTACTTTTTTCCAATTATTAAATTTTCTGTATTCATTAATATATACCTCGTCGTTTTTTATTATACCTTTATTTATATCTTTTTTCAACAAAAAAAGCCTCGTTGGCTTTTATTTGTTTAATGTATTTACTCCCCAGACAGCAATAACTATTATAATTCCTAATAATGCAGTTCCTGTCCAGACACTGTCAAGATGTTCAGAGGCAAACCCATCTAATTTTTCATTCCATTCATTAAGTTTATCAATTATCCCTAAAATTTGAAAACAATGTAAGTAAAAATTAGCCATCATTTTCCTCCTTTTTTTCTTTCTTTTTCTTTTTAGTTTGCTTTTTATTAGTTAATTTTTTTGGTTCTGCAGTTTCTTTCTTTTCTTCAACTACTTCTGCTTCAACTATTTCTTCTATAGCATTATGAATTTGTTTAACTGATCTTTTAATTGAAATAGTTGATGAAATATCAAGTATTGCATATATCAATATTAATATACCTACTATTCTAGTAAACATTACAGCTCCTTGGAAAGGATTAAATATTAATAAAACTCCACATAGCATACTAATAATTGAAATAATCATAGTTGATTTCCATAAATCATTATCATCTTTCTTTAATTCTAAACTATATTGTAATTTAGTAGCACTACTAATAATAATTATCACTGCTACTACAAAAGGAATAATACTAGCAATAGCTTCAGGATTTGTGATAACAATAATTCCTAATATTACACAAACTATTCCATAAACAATATCTAATTCATTTTTTGTTGAATTATTATAGGCTCTAATAAATTTTAATACTGCTAATACTCCGATAGCTATTAAAATTGCTCCTATTATATAAGATATAGAAACTATTGTAACTTCAGAATAAAAGATTAATAAAATTCCTAAAATAGCCATTCCCATTGATCCTAAAATTGAAGATCTAAAAAACTTTGACATTAAATCACTCATATACTTCCTCCTACTACTATATCAAGTATAACACAATTATTAAGATTTAAAAACTAAAAATACTAAAAGCAAATCTGGATCTTTACCATTTACTGCTATTTCGTAAATTAAATCAATAATTGGAATTTTAGCTTCTTTGTCATTTAATAACTGATAGATTGATTCCAATGTATAGTATCCTTCAACAGTAGTTTCCTTTAAATATTCTTCAATTACTTTTTTACTTTTCTTTTCACCAATTAATTGTCCAAAACGATAATTTCTACTCTTTACAGATGTACAAGTTAATAATAAATCACCAATTCCTGCAAATGACATTACAGTTCTTTGATCACAACCAAAAGCTTTTAATATTTCTTCCATGTCATGAGTAGCTTCTGTTAAGAACATTGCTTTTGTCGAATCATTAGCTTTTAATCCAGCAAGCATTCCGGCAGCTAAAGCAATAACATTCTTAATTGAACCACAAATTTCAATACCAATCATGTCATTATTTTCTCTCAATTTAAGATAATTATTTTGTAAAGCTTGACGAGCAAGTAGTGTTGTTTCTGGATTACTACTAGCTATTGCTAAACCAGCTGGCATTTTAGTTATCAAGTCTACTGCAAATGTACCTCCACTAATAACTGCAATATTTTCAGTATCAAGATACTTTTCTACTATCTCACTCATAAACAAACCTGTACCTTGTTCAATACCTTTAGTCGCAATAACAATATGATTATCCTTAATATAAGGCTTCATTTCTTGACATAAACTATCTACAAAAGCTGCTGGTATTGCAATTATCAATAAATCAGTATCCTTAATACATTCTTTTACATTACAGGTTACTTTTACACTTTTATCTAATTCATAACCTTCTAAATATTTTTCATTCTTCCTTGTTTTTTCGATATGCTCTTTTTCTTGTTCACTTTTTGTCCACATCACAACATCACAATGATTGTGAATTAAAATACTGCTAAGAGCTAACCCGTATGCCCCTGTTCCAAACAAACCTACTCGCATAATATCCTCCTATTCAATTACTATATTACTATTCATTGGTACTACTTGTATAAATGTATTACCATCATTAACTCTTATTGGATCTCCATTTGGATATGAAAATACTGTTTTTGATGTTCGACTATCTTTACTCCAATTAATAGAAACTACTCCACCATTAGTTATAAAGTAACCTTCTCCTGTTCCAGTTGTTGCTAAATCTTGTCTTCCAGTATTATCAATATTACTATTACTAACTTTCATTATAATAATATTTTTATAATGAAGCTGTTGCTTACTAGTCTTATCAAGATGTGGATTATTATTCATGAATCTTAAATAATATTTATTATTCTCATCATAAGTATAGCTTCTTGTTTGACTATTTGAATAAGTCATTGAAACTTTATTAGCTGCCTTGGCAGAATTATTATTACTTTCTAAAGCTTCATCTTCTATTACTGGTGCTAAATCTAATTCTGAATAACTATAATTTAATAATCTCCAATTACTTGTCTCTTGTTCATAATTCTTATTACTAAAATAATTTCTTAATTTACTTGTTGAAGTAAATACATTATGTGGAGCAGCTATTGTAGTATCTCTACTATAAGGACTACTATCAGTCATACCATTGATATTATTAACATCTAAATTCTTAATATCTTTTTCAGCATATGGACTCCAACCATAATGAGCATAAACTGCATCACTTTCCATAGCATAATCTAAGAAGTAATGTCTAGCACTTCTAACTGGTCCAATTAAGCTTACTTCTTTATCCTTATATATAGCCATTATTCTAGTAAGACCGCCTTCAACTATAATTTCATAATTAAGATAAGAATCTTGTAATCCTGCTTGATTATCATTTCCAACATTATTATCTATCATAACCGCTAATGGTCTTTCATTACTATTTTCATTTATTGCTTTCAATCTACTTTGTTGAATTACCTTTGGTCCTTCAACCGGAACTTGAGGTGTATTATCCAATGTAAAATAATATACTATTAATAAAACAAGAGCTATAAGTAAAAGTCCTGCTATCATGAAAAATTGTCTATCTTGTTTTTTCTTTTGAGCTTTTTTTCTTCTAGCTTCATCTTTTGGATCTACTATATCAAATTTCATTTCGCACCTCCCTGCTAATTATTTTATCATAAAATCTCTTAATAATTAAAAAAAGTTACCTTTCGATAACTTCTATTATTTAATTTTTCTAGCTTCTAGATAGAATCTCTTATCATGAGCATGCCCCATAGAGAATGTCTTACGAGGAAGAGCTCCATCTAAAATAACAGTCTTAAATAAATCTCCTTTAGACATAGCATCAAAGATAATACCAACATTCCCTTCTTTTGAAGCCATTTCTTTAGTAGTATCATCTCCATGAATATAATCAATCTTACCAGCATGGTTTGCTAAATATTCATCTAAGAACATTTGAATTGAACCTACTGGAATATTTGATTTAGGATTTTCAATATATAATACTTTATCATAATCCTTAGTAATTAATTCAAACTTTTGACCATTACCTTCTTCATTAATAATATAGTACTCATTTAAATTCTTAACTAAGTCTTCTACATCAGTATCAAATATTACTCTATGAATTGCTTCGAATTCAAGTGCTTCACTATGTAAGTTAACTAATTCAACTAAAGCATATCTAGCTGGACTATTTAATGCTTCATCCCCCATAGTTTCTTTTACTTTTTCATAACAAGCTTTTGCAGTAGCTAAAGAGTGGTTACCATCACCCATTGCAAATAATAATACACCTTTATCGGTAACATCATATTTCTTTTCAAAATTATCTTTATCAGCTAAAGCTTCTAACTTAGTAATTACTTCATTAATAGTTTCTTCAGATAACTTATATCCTTTAATATGACCACCTTTTTGCATTAAATCAGTGTTATATACTATATCTTCTGCAGTTACTTTATTCTTTAAACTTTCAATAATATCTTTTTTATCATCATCAATTAGAATCATAATATGAGGTAATTCTAACAATGCATTTTCTCTAACTTTCATTCTAGGTGGAATTCTTTCAATAACGGTTTTTTCAGTTGCTCTAATTAAAGTTTGAGAACCTTTTTCAAAAGAATAATCTTCTAGATCAACTATTCCCATTAAACCTTCTCTTACTTTTCCATCATCTTGAGTTCTTTCAAGATAAATCATAGAATCAGTATATTCAGTAAATAAATCTTTATCTAGATAATCTTTCATATTTTCATTAATCTTTTTAATTCTATCTTCTACATCACTTTCTTCCAAATAAATCTCTGGTAAAGTAAGATTTAATGTAGAAGGACTATCTCCAACAATATTTTTAACTTCATTCCAATAATCTGGTTCTGATGTATATTGATCACATGCTACTACACACCACTTATACATATCAGCATTTTTTGGAATTAAAATATTTCCGGCCTTAAAAGGTACTTTCATTTTCTCATCTCCCGAGGTTATTATAGCATAATTTAATAAATTATCTAGTCTAAATTTCATATTAACTGAAAAAGTATGCTACAATATATTTAATACAAGGAGGTTATTATGAAGAAGAATACCTTAATCATTTTATTCATTGGTTTAATTCTTGCTCAAGCAGTTATTATTGCTTATTCATATTTTGCAGAAGAAAAACCAGTTGTTAAAGATGACTATGTTGCTGTCTTTAAGGGAGAAACTGGCGAAGCAGTTAATTCAACATATCTATATGTAACTAAAAAGAAAAAGAAGAAAAAATATAGTTATATTAATACACAAAGTAAATTATCTGGCTATGATAGTACTAATTGGTCTGAAGAAATTACTAAAACTGGAACACTAAAAAGTAGAAAAAAAATATTTGAAATTGCAGAAAAGAATAATGCTTATTCTTATGTAAAATTTGAAGATGGAAAAGTATATTCTATTGAAGAATTTAAAAAGATGTTTGATTAGGAGTAAACAAGATGACAAAAAAAAGAGAGTACGCATTTGATATTTTAAGAGTAATTGCTATGACTATGGTTATCATAGTTCATGTTTCTAACGTTTATTCTAGAAGCTTTGGAATTATAAGTAATGCAGCATTTTTAATTTCTTTAGTGTTTAATACTATTTCTAGAATCAGTGTTCCAATCTTTCTAATGATAAGTGGCGCTTTGTTATTAGATAGAGAATTTAATAAAGAAAAATATTTAAAAAGATTATTAAAATTTTTAATACTAATTATAGTTTGGGATATAGTCTATCTACTTTGGGAATACTTATATCTTGGAGTAACTTATAATAAACTATATAAATTATTATTCGAACCATATAGAGCTCATCTTTGGTTTCTATATACAATATTATTGTTATATGCAATTCAACCATTATTAAGAAAATTAATGTACAAGTCTTCTAAAACAGTAAAAATAATTCTTTTAATAGTTTGGATATTATTCTCAACACTTAGTATTATTAATAAATTTATCGCAAACTTTTTCACAGTATTTTCTTATATTGGCTTTTTTATCATTGGAAAAGGTTTATATGACTTTATAAAAGAAAAAGATTTAAAGAAGTATAATATTCCTTTAATTATAAGTATAGTATTTTGTCTTATAATTAGTATTTTTTTAAATTATTCTTCTTCACTTAAATATCATCTTTTTTATAATTTCTATTTTGCTTATAGAGTACCTTTTATTATGTTACCTTCTTTTGCTTTCTACATATTAGTTATTAGTAATTATCAAAAAGATAATCTAAACAAAGTTATTATGAAGTTATCTGATTTATCATTAGGAGTATATCTAATACACGGAATATTCTTAGATGTTACTATTAAGTCATTTACTTATCCATTTATTAATCCAATAATAGGTATTCCTCTATTTACTACATTTATTTTTATCTGTAGTGTTACTTCAGTTTATATTATTAAAAAAATTAAATTTTTAAATAAAGTTATATAGACAATTAATTAGATATAGCTATCTATTTAATTGTTTTTTTATAAAATTTGTTAATATTATTGACATTAGAAAACATTTTAAAATAAAATCAAATGTAGAGGGTAATGCCCCCTAAAACTCTTACCTTGTAATATTAAATCAAGAAGGAGTGATATCATGGATATAATAAAAGAAGAGAAAGAATACTTGAAGAAAACTATATCTATTATTAATACTGAAATTAAGAAAGCTGAAAAAGAATTAAATGAAGTAGCTAATAATAGTAAAAAGCTATCTGGTGAAGATAGAAAACGAGGAGAACATTTGAGAATTAATTCTCAAATGACTTCAGCTAATAACAAAATTGATTTATATAAGAAGTCTATTCCTATTCCCTATTTTGGAAGAATAGATGTTGATTTCTTAGATAAAAAAGGAGATAGCGGAAAACTATATATTGGTAGATGCGGAATTCTTTCTGGGGATAATATAATTGTAACTGACTGGCGTGCTCCAATTAGTAGTCTATATTATGATAGTGAACTTGGTGAATGCTCATATTATGTTTATGATGGAGATGGCAAAATTGATTGTAATCTAAAACTAAAAAGGCAAATCGAAATAAAAGATAGTAAACTAATTGATGTTCAAGATTCAAGTCTAGTATCTGATGATGATCTCTTAAAACCTTATTTAAGTGTTAATGCCGATAATAAGATGAAAATAATAGTTGCCTCTATTCAACAAGAACAAAATAGTATTATAAGAGAGAATCCTTTTTCAAATATAATAGTTCAAGGTGTTGCCGGATCTGGTAAGACCAGTGTGGCGTTACACCGAATTGCATATTTAGCATATACTCTAAAAGATAGTATTAGTTCTGATGCTTTCTTAGTGTTAGGGCCAAACAATTATTTTTTAAATTATATTTCAAGTATTTTACCGGATTTAGAGACTGATACTGTTATACAAGAAACACTTTTAACTTTTACTAAGAAATATATAAATGAAGATATTAGTTTAAAAGATGATTATAGCTTATTAGATAAAGATACTAAAATAATACAAACTTTTAAATCTTCTTTAGAATATAAAGAATTGATTGATAATTTTATGAAGAATTATTTAATTACCTCTATTGTTCCAAAAGAATTTAAAATATTAGATGATGTTGTATTCAATACAGAAGAAATGAAAGAAGCTCTTTTCTCAACAAATCCTAATTATGTATCTTATGAAAAAGCCCAATTAATACTTACAAATAAATTAGCAAATAATTTAGAAGATATATACGATTCTGTTAATGAAAAATATAGAAGTATATATATAAACTTAGATTTAGACGATCCTAAAAGAAAAGAATTAGTTGAATATAGTAGTGAGCTATATAGTGTATTGAGAAAAGATGGAATTAAATTATTAAAAAAATATATTAAAGAAATACAATTACCAATACTTAAGATATATGAATTGTTTATTAATAATTTAAATAATGAAAACTGTAGTTTATCTAAAGAACAAATTTTACTATTACAAGAAACTACTTTAATTGACATAAAAAAGAAGAAAATTGGTTTTGAAGATTTAGCTGCCTTAATGGAGATAAATTTAAAACTAATAAACAAGACATGTGATTACCGACAAATCGCAATAGATGAAGCTCAAGATTATGGAATATTTCATTTTGATGTATTAAGAAATATTAATCCTAAAGGATACTTTGCTATTTATGGTGATTTAGCCCAAGCAATTTATGCTCATAGAAGTATTGGTAATTGGGAAAAATTACAAGATAGTGTCTTTAAAAATGATTGTAAATTATTATTAATGAATAAGAGCTATAGAACAACTATTGAGATAATGGAAAATGCCAATAGTATTCTAAAATCATTAAATTTAACTGAAGCTATTCCTGTAATTAGACATGGTCCTCCAGTTTTATATCGTGAAAATGCTAAAGATATAGATTATAAAATTAACAAAATTAACGAAATGAAAGAAAAAGGTTATATGACAATAGCCTTAATATGTAAAACAGAGAAGGAAGCTAAGGCATTACATAAATCTTTAATAAATAAAAATATAGAAGCAAAATATATTTGTGATAAAGATACGGAATATAGTGGCGACTTGTTTGTTTTAACAAGTGCTTCTTCAAAAGGATTGGAGTTTGATGGTGTAATAATAAATGATGCTTCAAATAATGTATATGATGTTAATTCAGATGTTGATATGCATCTACTATTTGTCGCAAGTACTCGTGCTTTGCATGAACTTGTAATACTATACGATAAAGAAATTGTTGAAGTTTATAAAGATGAATTAATTAAAAGTTTAAATAAATAAAATATTACTACTGGGGGGATTAGATGAAAAAAATTGCAATTATTACTGGTGGAAGTGGTTCCCTAGGACTAGAACTAATCAAAATGTATTTAGATAATAATTATACTGTTTATGCAATTCATAATAGTAATAGTATTACCATAGAAAATGATGATTTATTTAAATATAAGTATGATTTAGAAAATGAAAAGGAATTTACTATTCTAATAAATGATTTAAAAAAGAAAATTACAGATAAATCACATATATCTTTTATACATGCATCTGGCATATATAGTAAAAGTAATATTGAAAATTTTAACTATGAAGAATTCAATAAATTTATAAATATAAATACAATTTCTTTTCTTTGCTTATATAGTAAATTATTCAATGTATTAAAAAAAGCAAAGCTATGCAATATTATATTAATCTCAAGTAATTTAACAAAAAGATTAAATAAAGGTAGTCTATACTATGTATTAAGTAAAAGTATGAATAATCAAATAGTAAAGCAAATTGCTTATGAACATGGAAAATATAATATACTTGCTAATGCTATTGCTCCTGGAATGTTTCTAAGTAATATGAATAAAGATTATGATACTGATAAATTTAAAACAATTGAAAATAATATACCAATCAAAAAATTATTAACAGCTACTGATTTAGCAAACTACATAGTGAACTTTACTGAAAATAATTTATATGTTACAGGAGAAATAATCACTATTGATGGGGGGAATACACTTGGGTACTGATAAATATAATAAGGTTATTGAAACGGCTGAAAATAATTTAAATAAAACTTTTCCTAGTATTATTGAACTACAAACAATGTCGTTTTGTAATGCAAATTGTATTGTTTGTCCATATAGAAGTATGGATATAAAGCCTATTAGAATGAGTGATGAACATTTACTAAAAATACTAAATGAAATTGAAAATCATAAAGATAGTGTTGAAAGAGTAATACCTTATCTTAATAATGAACCTTCTTTTGATAAGCGTTTATTAAATATTTTAAGATATATAAAATCATTAGGTATTGAAACTGAGCTTTCTACTAATATTTCTAATTTTAAATTAGATGAGTTAGAAGCAATTGTAGATGAAGCACTAATAGATGATTTTAGAATAAGTTTCTTTGGAGATACCAAAGATCTATACGAGAAACTTATGCCAGGATTAAATTATGAAGATAGTGTTCAAAAAGTAAAATACTTACTAGAATACAATAATAATCAAATTCCAATTGAATTAATAGTTGTCTTACTGCCAGAACTTGATGCAGTTAGTATTATTGATGGTTTAGAGAAAACTTTTAATTATAATAAGATTCATCCTTTTGGATTTCTAGATCGATGTGGAAAAGTTGAAGTAGCTAAAAATAAAAAAATTAATGATACTAATCTATATAGAATTAAGGGTTGCGCATTAAATAGACCATATGAAAGATGTTGCATATATGCGGATGGTAATGTTGTTCTATGTTCTCAAGATTGGGGAAAAGAAGTAATACTAGGCAATGTTTTTGAAAAATCAATTGAAGAAATATGGAATAGTGACAGAGCTAAAGAAGTTAGAAATATTATTTTAGGTAAAAGTACTTGTCCTGAAGATTTCTTATGTACTAGATGTAAATTAGCTCTACTAGAAAAAGATAAAGAAATTGTTCAAAATTTTGAAGGCGATAAATATATGAAAAGTAATGATGAAAAAATTTTGACTTTAAAATAGGAGGTGCTATGTATTTATATTTAATTAGACATGGAGAAATAAATCGAGTTGTTGATGAAAATGATTACTTTTATTGTTTAACTGAAGAAGGAAAAAAATCAATGGAAGAAACAGGTCTTTTCTTAAGAGAATTTGAATATGACAAAGATGCAAATAATCTTATTTTAACAAGTGAAACATTAAGAGCCTTTGAATCATCAATAATACTGAGTCGTATTTTAAAAACAAAAATTAAAAGTGTCCCTAATTGCCAAGAAATAAATATGGGGTTTAATGAAGCAAAAGATAAAAAAGATTGGTTATATATTTACCAAGGAGAGTTTACCGATAGAAATGGTTTTGATTATGCTAAGAAATGGGAAACAGAACACTATTTAGGTGAATCTCCAAAACAAGTATATGAGAGACTAGATACTTTAAGAGATTGTATATTAGCTTTGGATGACCATAATTTATATGTTGTAGGTCATGGAGCATCATTGAGAATGCTTGATATGAAACTAAATGATCATGATTTAGATTGGTATTATAATGAACCAGTACCAGAATATGCTTCAGTAAAGAAACTAGTCTTGACTAAAGACCACAAAGTAATAAACGATGAATATATAAGGAAGTAAATGAATATGAAAAAGAAAATACATGTACTTAACACAGAATTTATAATAAATGCTAGTAAAGAAACTATAGACTTTGTTATAGAAGATATTCCTGATATAAAAGATAGTATATTATTAAATTCATATGCAATTAATTATATAGAAGATGAACATGAATATGAACAAGTCAATAAAAAACTAACCAATAAAAAGAAAATAATATTTTATGGTGAAGAAGAAAAAGAAAAGCAAATTATAGATAATAAAGTTTTTCTCGTAGATGAAAACTCAATAATTATTAATGAGCAAGGTAATTTTACTATTATAGGTAAAAATGAAAAAGCAAAAAGAACCATAATTTATTTAATAAGAGAAGCTATTTATGAAAACTATATTCTAAATAAAAATCTAGTTTTACATAGTGCTGGTATTGAATTAAATGATAAAGGTTATCCACTTATCGGACATAGTGGTGCTGGCAAAACTACTCTACTTATGGAATTAATAAATAAATTAGATGCTAATTATATTACTAATGATATATTAGTTGTAAATGATAATGATAAATTAATCGCATCAATATTACCTTTAAGAATTGCAAATGGTTCGATTTCTAGATTTAGTGATGAAAGTTTTACTAATACAAAAGCAAAAAGTAAATATGAAATAGATCGATTTATAAAATGGTTTAATTGTGAAGTTAAATCTGATGTTCCTTTAGATAAAATATTGTTACCACATTATACTATAGATGGAAGATTAGAAATAGAAGAAGTGCCTTCAGCTGATGCTTTTGATATAATTATTGGACAAACTATGAATATATTTGATCCGGTTAGACCATATATGTGGGTTAATGAATTTGAAAAAGAAGCTATTTTAAAAACATATGATATTAATGATAAAGTAGCTAAATTAGTAGATAATCATAAGTCTTTTTCCATCATATATGGTAATAATATAAATTCAAATGAAAGAGAAAAAGTATTGAGGTTATTAAAATGAAAGAATATATTTTACTTTATAATGGAAGACGCAGAGTATATATTGTTGAAAAAATAAAAGAATACTTGAATGCTTTAAATAAGAATATTGGTATATGTATTACTGATACAGACAATTTAGATCCTGTAGTTTATCATGGTGACAAGTTTTTTGAAGTGCCACCTATAGAAGATAAGGAATGGTCTAAAAAAATTATTCCCCTACTAAAAGAGAATAATATTAAATATATATTCTTGTGGAACAATAAAGATTTTATGCCTTTTTATAATATTAAAGACAAATTAAAAAAAGAGAATATTAAAATATTATTACCAAGTGAAGAAGTTATAAATATTTGTTTTAATAAGAAATTAACAAATACTTTTGCCTTAGAAAATAGTATTTTAACACCAAGTACTTTTAATAGTATTGAAGAGTTCCTTGAAAATCCTATTGATTTCCCAGTTTTAATTAAACCATCTCATGGAGCTGGTAATATGAATATTTTTAAAGCTTATAATATGGAAGAATTAAAAATTTTATATAAGCGAGTACCTGCACCTATTATTCAAGAATTTATTGATGGATTTCAAGTAACAATAGATGTTTTTTATGATAATGAAGTAAAAGCAATTATCCCTAGGAAAAGAGTTAAGGTAAGAGATGCAGAAGTAGTTCAGGCTTCAATCGTTCTAGATGATTATTTAATTGAAGCAGCTACTAAAATTGCCAATGCATTAAATACAAATGGCCCTTTAAACATCCAAGTAATGTGTAAAGATAATAAAGCATATTTAATTGACTTACACCCAAGATTTGGTGGTGGAACAGATCTTTCTATTGAAGCAGGTGCTGAAATTCATAAATGGATTGTTAATATGCTTTTAGGAATAGAAAATGATTATAATTATAAATTAAATAATAAATTATTTATGACTAGATATTTAAAATCTGAATTTATTGAAATGAGTGATTTATAATGACTATATTTATAATAATTACTATATTATTTATTATTGATTATATTTGTAATTTTATTAATTACTTGTATGCTCGTAAATTATACTTATCTGATCCAATCAAGACTAAAAAAGATAATAGTAATATGTATTTAATAATACCGGTATATAAAGAAGAAAGAATTATCAAAGAATTAATAAATAATTTCAAGAAAGTAGTTAATAAAAATATAAAAGTTGTAATTGTAGCTACTAAGAAAGAGAAAAATAATTTAACCTATAATTTAGCTAAAAAATATATTGCTGATAATCCAAACTTTATTCTATTAAAATATGATAAAGAAAAGGGAATTATGGCTAATCAATTAAACTATGCTATAGATTATATAGATACTATAGATAAGAGTAATTATATTGTTGGTATTTATAATGCTGACAGTCTTATCAAAAAAGAACATATAGATTTTGTTAGATATAATATTAAAGATAATAACTGTATTCAACAATACTCTTACTTTAAAAGTAATAAAAAATTAATAATAAATGATGCTATTAAATGGCAAAATAGATGGAGCGTTATTTTTGAAGCTGGTCGGTGTAATAATAAATTACTTAATAATATGAATTATGTTATTGGTCATGGTTTATTTATAAAAAGCTCATCTTTGAAGAAATGTGGTTATTTTTCTGAAGATACAATTAATGAAGATGCAATTCTAGGCGTAATACTCAATTATTTAGATATCAAAATAATACCTATGCCCTATTTTGAAAAAGCAGATTTTGTTTTGAGTATAAAAGAGTATATCAAACAACAATCTTCATGGTGGAATGGTCCTAAACAAGCATTTAAGTACTTTAAAATTATTATAAATAATCAAAATAATAATAAATATAGAAGAGATATTTATAATGGGAATTTTATAAAGCTTTTTATAATTTGTTTTAAACTATTCTTACATGCTATATACTGGTTAATGGGAATATATATTTTATTGTTTTTGTATGGATATATAGCCTATAAAATATATGGTATTACTGGTTTAATAATAGTAATAATGCTTAATTATATTAATTTAGAATTATGGGATTATTTAGCCTATCGAATAATTAAAAAGAAGACTAATGATCAATCATTGAAATACTTCTTGTTGAAAACTCCACTTACCTTTTATTTAGTTCATTCATTAGGACCAATACTGAATATTTTGAAATCTATTACTGGAACAAATACTATAAATAAAAAATATAAGACTGTGAGATGATGATATGAGAATACATATAATTGGTGGATCCGGAAGTGGTAAAAGTTATATTGCTGAAAGATTAAAGAACAAATATCATTTAGAAATAATAGATCTTGATACGATTGAATGGAAAGATAATTATAATATTAAAACACCTATTGAAACACGAAAAAAAGAATTAAAAAAAGTAGTAAAAAAAGACAATATTATAGTTGAAGGTGTTTACTATGAATGGATTCAAGAGTCATTAAAAAAAGCTGATTATATATTTTATTTAGATATTCCTTATAAGACTCAAAGAAATAGAATTTTAAAGAGAAGTCTATATCGTAAATTAGGAATATATAAAACTGATAGAAAAGAAACATTTAAAAGTATAAAAGACTTATTACAATGGACAAAAGACTATAACTCTACTCTACAACCAAGAATTAAGAAGGTACTTGAACCATATAAAAATAAAGTTTATAATGTAAGAGGATATGATGAAATAATTAAAATAATAGGAGGTATAAAATGAAAGATGTATCTATAATGATTGAAAATGTAAAGTTTAATTTTAGAGCTGGATTAATAATCGAATGTGGTGATGAAGTTCTAGTAGAAGTTAATCCAGAGATTGATTTTGTTACACTACCAGGTGGAAGAGTAAAAACTATGGAAACATCTAAAGAAGGTCTAAAAAGAGAAATTTATGAAGAATTAAACTATAAAATAAAAGATAAAGAATGTAATTTAAGAGGAATTATTGAAAATTTCTTTGAATATGATAATAAAAAGTATCATGAATTATATTTCTTATATAAAATTCAAATAGATGAAAATCACAAATTATATAAAAATAAATTAATTAATAAAGATTCTAAAAAAACTTATTTCAAATGGGTTAAAAAGAATAATTTAGCTAAAGAAAACTTATTACCAAAAGTTTTAAGACAATGGTCTAAGACTGATGGCTTTGATACTGCAGTATTACGTTAAGAAAAAAAACTCTAAAAAAATTAGAGTTTTTTGTTTTCTTCAATATAGTTATCTAAATCTTTTTTCCAACTAGTAGTATTAGAATTATCTTCCATCATAGAATATTCAAAGTCTCCTACTGCTTTAAATAAAGTAGCTGTTCCTTTGGCATCTTTACGATAATTCGCAATATTATCTTTCTTAATACCTATTTCTCCACCTGAGGCATAAGAATCAATATCAGCTCCGATGTAGATAAATTCCCAATCACTGTGTTTCTTAATTAATGTACGAATTTGTTCCTTACTATACTCTCTAGAAGCATTTTCATAACCATCAGTAATAATTATAAATAAGACTTTATCAGTTTCTTTTTTATTAAAATTATTAATTGTATTACCTAAAGCATCATATAAAGCAGTACATCCACCGACATAATAATCTTCTTCTGTTAGGGGAGCTACTTTAGATACAGCTACCCTATTATGTAAATACTTATAATTATCACTAAATAATACAGCAGTAATTTTAGTATTAAACTTGTTCTTCTTTTCCTTCTCTAAATATTCATTAAAACTACTAATTGTATTAGCTTCACTTCCACTCATAGATCCACTCTTATCTAAGATAAAGATAACATCTAATTTTTTATTACTCATATTTACCTCCTAATAATTTAAATATTTTTCCATATAACTCTTGATTATTCTCTAACTTAAAATCCACTCCATTATAATTACCTTCAATAGAGAAAGATAAATCAAAGATCATTGCATATTCGTGTTTCTTATTTAGTATTTCATTTTCAATGATTTTTATTAATTCTTCATAAACATCATCTGATAATTCTATTCCATTAGAAAGATATTCTTTTTCTATTTTTCCTTCAAGTGATGGTGCAATTGATCGATAATTATGAAATAAATATTTCTTTTTATCTTTAGTAATAATTACTCCGCTTTCTCCTGGGGTTAAGCTTAATCCTGCCCAAACACTTAATTCTATTAATCTGTTTTCTCTTAGTTTATTTAATTTTTCGTTCATACTAATTTCTTCTTTCATGTTATAATAATAAAACAAAGAAAGAACTATTTGGTCGCTTAGGAGGGGACATTTATGAATATAAAGAAAAAATTAGATTTATACTTAGAAGAAAACCTAGTTATTGAAGAAGAAAAGTGTTATAGAGCTGCTTCTATTCCAAACTTTGATTACATGTCTGTAGGAAACGCTAATAACATTAATACTTATATTAAAGATAATAAAGAAGAAGATACTTTTCAAAGTAAATTATTTAATTATATTGATTCAAAAAATTTAAAGGACTCAGATGTCTATAATAAAGTAAATATCGACAGGAGACTATTTAGTAAAATTAGAAGTAATAAAGACTATCATCCTAGTAAAGAAACGATAATACTTTTAGGATTAGCTTTAGAGTTAACCGAAAAAGAAATAGAAGATTTACTAAGAAGTGCATCCTACTCTCTTCCAATGAATACTACCTATGACTTAATAATAAGATTTTGTTTTAAAGAAAAGATATATAGCTTAGAAAAAATAAATGATTTTTTATATGACCATGATTGTAAATTATTAAATAATTAAAAGAGTCTAAATTAGACTAGTCAACTAAAAGTAGACATAACTAAAAAGAGACATCAGAACCCTG
>ERZ842401.4062-NODE-4062-length-17416-cov-4.268821_pt1 | contig 17416 bp, 15 predicted proteins | sample MGYA00521270_ERZ842401 | MGnify/ENA primary metagenome ERZ842401 (study PRJEB31892, sample SAMEA3878208) | bioreactor metagenome | biome: Moose rumen | place: Sweden | collected 2011-10 | study: EMG produced TPA metagenomics assembly of the PRJEB12797 data set...
GGGGGTTTGTGCGCTCTTTTTGTTTTTGAATGTTAGTTTTTGTTTTCAAACTTTATTCTCCTTAATTATTTTATTTATTCTTCAAGCTCGCCGCAAAGCGCCCAGTTCATCGCTTTTGTGATGCGCACCTTTACAAACTCGCCTATGTATTTTTTATCGCCCTTTACCTCAACGATAATATTCTCGTCGGTCTTGCCAGTGATGTACTCGTCAGAGGTCCTGCCCTCGCCCTCAACAAGTATCTCCACCGTCCTGCCCACAAATCTGCCAAGCCACTGCGAGGTTATCTCACGCTGCTCCATAAGCAGCTCTCTCAGCCACAGACCCTTCTGCTTATCGCTTATGCCGTCCTCCATTTTTGCTGCAGGCGTTCCGCTCCTTCTGGAATACACAAAGGAGTAGATATTGTCATACCTGACTCTTTTAATGATATCCTTGGTCTCGCAGAACTCCTCATAGGTCTCCCCCGGGAAGCCCACAATAAGGTCGGTGGTGAATGAGAACTCGGGGTCTCTCGCTCTGGCATAGTCGATTATCTCAAGATATTTTTCGGTGGTATACCGCCTGTTCATCAGCTTTAATATCCTGTCAGACCCTGCCTGAACGGGCAGATGAAGGTGAGTGCATATCTTCTCACAGTCTATTATGGTGTCGATAAGCTCTTTTGAAGCGTCCTTGGGGTGGCTGGACATGAACCTTACCCTGAACTTGCCCTCGATATCGTTTATATCTCTCAGCAGCTTAGGAAAGCCGTAGGCATAGGAATTAACATTCTGCCCCAGCAATGTTATCTCCTTATAGCCCGACTCCACAAGCCCTTTCACCTCGCTTATGACCGCTTCGGGCTTACGGCTGCGCTCTCTGCCCCTTACATAGGGCACTATACAGTATGTGCAGAAGTTGTTGCAGCCATACATTATGGGCACAAAGGCTCTCAGCTTGTCCTCTCTCAGCTGGGTGAGCTCCTCGTCTATCTCGGTGCAGCTCTCCGACTGGTTAAACAGCCTTTTGCGCTTTGAGATGACCTCCCACAGCATTGAATACATATCTCTGTAGGCAAAGGTGCCGAACACCAGGTCCACCTGCCTGTAGGACTCCTTTATCTTATCGGCGACCTGCTTTTCCTGAGCCATGCAGCCGCAGATACCTATCACAAGCTCCTTATTGTTCTCTTTGAGCTTTTTAAAGCTGCCGATATTGCCGAACACCCTGTCCTCGGCATTTTCACGCACGGCGCAGGTATTTAACAGTATCAGCTGAGCCGCTTTGAGGTCATCGGTGAACTCATAGCCCACCCTTGCCAGCATACCCTTTATCTTCTCGCCGTCGCTGACATTCTGCTGGCAGCCGTAGGAATGGACATAGGCAAGGGGCGCAGCACCCTTTAGCTCCCTGTACCTTTCAGACCAGCCTATGAGCTCCCTCTCGGCGTCGGTCCTGTCTTTATCATATGTATAATTATCAGGCATATTATCCTCATTTCACGATATACTTATTTTCATTTGCATACTCTATTATTATATAACTTTTTGCAGGTTTTGTCAACTGTCAAAAAAGGTTTTTCCTCCACAAAGGCAAGAAAACCAGAGGCAAGAGGCAAGACAACGGTACGCCTGCGGCGAATTATATTTCTTGTCCTCTTTGCGGATTAATTATCTTGCTTTAAGTAAATTAATTTGATAATCAATAAGTGGGCAGGCACAGCTTGTACAAATGCCCGGTAAAAAGTCTGTCCCCCTCGTTCATACGGGGGAGACAGACATAAATCTTTGCGGTCAGGACAGATCATCTGCGGTGGTGCTCATGGCGGCGGTCGTTTTCATCTTCTTCGTTCTCGCTGCCGCTGTTGTTGCTGCTGTTATTTCCTCTGCAGCCGCAGCCTGCGCCCTCTTCAAGCCCCTTGGGGAAGAACTCATCAGTGGGAAACTCGATATTCTCGAATATCTCGCAGGGCGAACCGCTCACTGCTGAGGTGCACTCGCTGCCGGGTACGCAGTATTCATAGATAGGCACCATAACAGGCACAGGTCTTGAAAGTGAGATTATGGCAAAAATGCCGATGGTGATATAAACATTTCTGTCACGGCATCTCTCATCATTTGCGCCAAGGGCTCTGTCATCATCATGCTTATGCCTGCGGCGCTTGCCCAGCCTTGTATCAAGGCACATGGGCGCTGCTATATCCACAGAAGCGGTAGGCAGTGTGCATACCGAGCTGCAGCAGGCACAGCCCGTGGTCTGGTCCTCCTGCACCGATTCAAGACCGCTGTCTGAAACAAAGCGCTGGGTGCCGCCGTCGCTGCCGAAAAGTATCACCTTTTTCTTCACATCAGCAGTGCCGTATACCACCACGGGAGGTGTGTTCTCGCCGTTGTATACCTCTATCTGCGCTCTGAAATGGTAGGTAACATCTACTGAGTAAAAGCCCTTGTTAAAGGCTACGGGCGAGATTGAAAAGTCAACGTCGGTAACGTCGATAGACTGTGTTTTGATGTATTCCGCATCGTTGATAAGATCCTGGTCCTCATTGTCGAAATCGAACTCAACGTCCTCCAAGCAGTCCTGAGAGCTGCAGGAATCGAAAACTCTCATAGCGTCGATGCAGACAGCTTCGCTGAACCTGCCATCGGGTCTGTTGTTAGCTGCACTCATAGTATATTCCTCCTGAAATGATTTTGGAAGTATCGTTACTTCTCTACATCATATTCGATAAAATAAAAAAGTGTGCAGAAAAATGCTTATCTTTCCGCACACATATTAATTATTATTCAGGTTTAAAAAATATCATCAGGTATTCTTATCCACCGTCTTGAACTGCTTCAGGTTGCCTATCTTCTCGTTTCTTTCATCAAGCACCTTTTCCACCTCAGACCAGTCAAGCCCCTGATTGACCGCCAGCACCATAACGTGGTAAAGCAGGTCGTTTATCTCGTTTTTGAGCTCTTCATTATCGCCGTTTTTTGCAGCTATCACCGTCTCGGTGGCTTCCTCGCCTATTTTCTTGCATATCTTGTCAACGCCCTGCTGATAGAGATAGCAGGTGTATGATTTTTCGGGGGCATTGCCGTTATCAAGGTCAAGCTTTCTCTGCTTTAATACCTCGAATATCTCCTGGTAAACTGTCATTTATTCTTCCTCCTCATTATACATCTCATTGAAAAAGCAGCTGTATGAGCCTGTGTGGCAGGCAGCACCCGTCTGGATAACATTTAAAAGCAGCGTGTCGTCATCGCAGTCGGAATAGACCGATACCACCTTTTGCAGATGACCGCTGGTAGCGCCCTTGTTCCAAAGCTCCTGCCTTGATCTGCTCCAGTACCAGGTATAGCCTGTCTCAAGGGTCTTTTTAAGGCTCTCCTTGTTCATATAGGCGAGCATAAGGACTGTTTTTGTGTTCACCTCAAAGGCTATGGCAGGTATCAGCTCTGCCTTTTTAAAATACCTGTCAAGGTCATTTATGTCGATCTTTACTTTGCTCATCTTATCATACCTCGTCACTTATCTTATTGCCGTTTTTGTCGAAAGTTCTGCGCAGTGCGCTCTCCACGGGCAGTACGGTAAAGATCATCGCTATTACCTGCATTACCTCCAGCACGCAGCCTGCTATGCTTACGGTGTCCTCGCTTTTGCCGATAAGAAACAGGTTATAAGCCACGGTAACAGCCAGCATAATGATACCAGCCTTCTGCCAGACCTCACCAAGCTTGCGGTGTGCAAATCTCCATGTATTCTCATTAAGGCAAGCCATTTTTGTTCTGTAGCCATAGAGATAATTTATTTTCTCGGGCGGCTTTTTCTCAAACCGCCTGCCGAAAAGCACCATATCCGCAGGAATTATCAGGGTAAAAGCGAACATCATTATCCAAAATGCCATGTTATCCTCCTAGTCGTCTACAACTGCCACCTGATAATCGTCCTCATATATCTCCTTGCTCACATAGTCGGTGAAAACTATATCATAAGGCACGCTGTATTTATCCAGCAGCGACATGAGTATCTCAGCCTTTTCACGCATTTTCTCAAACTGCGAGGTCTTGAAATAAGTCACAGCTCCCTGCGGATTATCATTATCCTTGCCGTAAAAAGGCGGCTCGGGCAGGTTTTCAAGAAACCATTTGTGGGTATTGTCATAAAGCTTTGCGTCCTCGGGACTGTAAACGCCGTCCCTGACCCTGCGCCAGTTAAGTATGAACAAGCCCACAGGCTTGCCTGTTTTATAAGCAAGCTCTCTGCCCTGAATACGCATATATTTTTTCATCGTACTATTATTCCCTTACTGCGGCAGTCCTCCTTGACCTGACCCACCGTCAGCTCCCTGAAATGGAACAGCGACGCTGCCAGCGCTGCCGAGCAGTCGATCTTTATAAATGCGTCTGCAAAATCCTCCAGCTTGCCTGCGCCGCCGCTGGCGATAACCGGTATCTTCACCGCATCGACCACGGCTTTGAGCATGGGTATATCAAAACCGCCCCTTACTCCGTCAGTGTCGATAGAGTTAAGGCATATCTCCCCTGCGCCCAGCTGCTCGCACCTTTTCACCCAGTCGATAAGGTCTATCTTCATATCTATCCTGCCGCCGTTGATATAAACTGTCCATTTATTTGGACTTATCATCTTAGCATCAACACCCACGCATATGCACTGGCTGCCGAAGATATCAGCACCCTCCTTGATAAGCTTGGGATTCTGCACCGCCTGAGAGTTTACCGATACCTTATCAGCACCCGCTCTCAGGGTATCTCTTATATCGTGAACGGTCTTTATACCGCCCCCCACTGTAAGGGGCACAAAAACTTTTTTTGCCGTTTCACGCACAACATCGAGTATAACTCCCCTGCCCTCGTGAGAGGCTGTTATGTCGTAAAAAACTATCTCGTCGGCGCCCTGCAGGTTGTACTCATAAGCACACTGCACAGGGTCGCCTACCTCTTTTATTCCCTCAAAATTAACGCCCTTTACCACCTTGCCGTCACGGACGTCAAGGCAGGGTATTATTCTTTTTGCAAGCATATTTTACCTCCCCGACATCTCAGCAAAGTTTTTAAGTATTTTAAGCCCCGTCTCACCGCTCTTTTCGGGGTGGAACTGGCAGCCGAAAACATATTTGCCGTCCCCCACCACCGCAGGTACCTTTGAGCCGTACTCGCAGTAGGCATACAGATTTTTATCCTCGCAGAAAGCCTTGTAGCTGTGTACGAAATACACATACTCGTCCTTTGCAAGACCGTCAAAAAGCCTGCTGTCGTGGTTAAATTCAAGCTTGTTCCAGCCCATGTGGGGTATCACAAGCTCGGGCTCGTTGATCTTGTCAACATAGCCCCCCACCAGTCCGAGACCGCTGCACTCCTCAAACTCATAGCTTTTTTCAAACAAAAGCTGCATACCAAGGCAAATGCCCAGAAACGGTTTGAACTGCGCCTGGTCCTTTATAACATCAACAAGACCGCTGAGCCTGAGCATATTCATAGCCCAGGGAAAAGCTCCCACACCCGGCAGGATAAGGGCGTCTGCACTCAGTATATCCTCCTTTTTATCGGTGAGCCTGCTCTCATGACCCAGATGGTCAAGGGCGTTTTTTACAGAAAAAATATTGCCTGCGCCGTAGTCGATAACAGCTATCATTTAAAGCACTCCTTTTGTCGAAAGTACACCCTTGCCTGTCAGGGTCATAGCGTCCTTCAATGCGTGGGCGACTGCTTTGAACATGGCTTCTGTTATGTGGTGGTCGTTCTTGCCGTATTCCTCTTTAATATGCAGAGTTATGCCTGAGTTAAAAGCAAAGGCTCTGAAAAACTCCTCCGCAAGGCAGGTATCAAACTCACCTATCCTGTCATCGTGGAACTCGGCATCAAACACCAGAAAGGGTCTGCCGCTTATATCCAGCGAGCAGAAAGCCAGCGCTTCGTCCATAGGCACAAAGGCTGAGCCATAGCGTGCAATGCCGCCCTTATCCCCCAGCGCCTCGGCAAAAGCCTTGCCCAGACAAATGCCGGTGTCCTCCACCGAGTGATGACCGTCAACATTAAGGTCGCCGTTACATCTCACATCAAGGTCGATGCCGCTGTGAACGCCGAAAGCTGTGAGCATATGGTCAAAAAAGCCTATGCCCGTGTCGATATTCACCTTGCCCTCGCCGTCCAGCTTGACAAATATCTCTATATCGGTCTCTTTGGTTTTTCTTTTTATCTCAGCTGTTCTCATTTTTCTCACCTGCTTAACATACCGTTATAAGTAAACACCAGTATCTCGGCAACTATCGACGCCAATACTGCAAAAATATCAAGAAAGATAAAGGGCAGGCAGCGTTTAAGATACTCGCCCTTTATCCAAAATCTTTTGGGGTCTCTTTTTTTATACCTGAGCGTCAGGGTATTGTCCCTTTTTAGCTGCTTTCGGTATATTTTTTCGTCATACCCGTATCTTCCCGTAAAGCTGTAGCTTTTTCCGTCTGCTTCCAGCTGGGCAAGGGGCTTGAAGGGGTAGGCTATCTCCTCCTTCTCCTTACCTTCGCCGCCCTCGCTGTCCCCGGGCTCGTCATCTGTGGGTATGCGCTTTATAAGGTTGGCAGCCACCGCCGCATTTACCTTGCCCTCGCCCTTTTTCCAGAAGATCTTGACTAAGAGCCAGTAGAGCGCCAGCGCCAGCGGAAGTATGACACCTGCCGCCGCAGTAGCTGCGATCATTATTTTAAGCCTTGCCATAGCTTACTCAAATCTTACCTTTATAGCGTTGGCGTGAGCTGTAAGACCCTCTCTTTCAGCCACCAGAACAATATCGTCCTTGGCATTTCTAAGTGCGTCCTCAGTGTAATATATAAAGCTTGAACGCTTCTCAAAGCTGTTTACACCCAAGGGTGAGAAGAACCTTGCTGTACCGCTGGTGGGCAGCACGTGGTTAGGTCCTGCATAATAATCACCAAGGGGCTCGGAAGCGTACTGACCTAAGAAGATCGAGCCAGCGTTATCCAGCCTGCCCACGTATTCCAGAGGGTTCTCAAAGAGGACTTCCAGGTGCTCGGGAGCGAACTTGTTAGCCATATCCACAGCCTCGTCCTTGGTATTGCATATTATGGCAGCGCCGTAGTTTTCAAGAGAATACCTGATTATATCTCTTCTTTCAAGATACTCCAGCTGTCTCTCAAACTCCTTGATAGTATCATCGGCAAGCTTCTCGCTGGTGGTGACAAGTATTGCCGACGCCAGCCTGTCGTGCTCTGCCTGAGACATAAGGTCTGCCGCCACAAATTTTGGGTCGGCGGTCTCGTCAGCCATTACCAGCACCTCGCTGGGGCCTGCCACCATGTCGATATCCACCACGCCGTAAAGCAGCTTTTTGGCGGTAGCCACATAGATATTTCCCGGTCCCACTATCTTGTCCACCTTGGGTATCTCCTCGGTGCCGTATGCCAGCGCAGCTATCGCCTGTGCGCCGCCCGACATGAACACTCTGTCAACGCCGCAAAGCCCTGCTGCGACCAGAATATCCTTATTGGGAGTACCGTCTTTGAGGGGCGGTGTTACCATTATTATCTCTTTGACTCCTGCTATCTTTGCAGGCACAGCGTTCATCAGCACCGAGCTTGGGTAAGCTGCCGTGCCGCCGGGGACATAAAGTCCCACCTTGTCAAGTCCCCTGACCTTCTGACCCAGAATACAGCCGTCAGCCTTGGCATTGACAAAGCTCTGTGACTTCTGTCTCTGGTGGAAGTCGGTTATATTCTCGATAGAATTGAGCAGCGCTTCAACAAATCGCGGATCTGCTTCCGAAAGTGCGTCGTTTATAACGTCTCTCGGCACCTCATAATACTGCGGCAGCTTGCCGTCGAACTTTTCGGTATAAGCCTTTACCGCAGCGTCGCCGCCCTTTCTTACGGTGTCGATTATCTCATTCACCACCGCCGATACCTTTTTATCAGTCTCTCCGTTACGCTCTTCAAGCTGCTTGAAGAACTCCACCTCGTCCTTGCCGTTGACGAAAATTTTCTTTATGATAGACATTTTTCCCGTCCCTTTCTACTTATCTAAATTTTTCTCCACGAGCTCAACAAAGCTCTCTATCTCATTCTGTCTCATCTTCATGCTTACGGTATTAACTATCAGTCTTGCAGAGATAGGGCAGATATCCTCGATGACCTCCAGCCCGTTCTCTTTAAGGGTAGTGCCTGTTTCCACGATATCCACAATACCGTCTGCCAGCTCCAGCAGGGGTGCCAGCTCCACCGAGCCCTCTATCTTGATTATCTCAACGTCCATACCCTTAGCTTCAAAATGCTTTCTTGTTATGTTGGGATATTTGGTCGCCACCGTCTTTACACTGTAGCCGCCGTAAAAACCCGAACCTTTTTTTGTCGCCAGTGCAAATTTACACCTGCCGAAGCCGAGGTCGCAAAGCTCAAAAAACTTGCCCTGCATCTCCTGAATGGTATCCTTGCCCACAACGCCCATATCGCACACGCCGTGCTCAACATAGGTTATAACATCGTTTGCCTTGGCAAGTACCACCTCTAAATTGCCGTCGGGCACGGGCAGTATCAGCTTTCTGCCCTTTTCCCTGATAGCTGTACAGTCATAGCCTATCTTTTCCAGCAGACCGACCGTATCTTTTTCAAGCCTGCCCTTTGTAAGAGCTATTCTCAAAGGCTTATTCATAATTATATTTTCCTTCCCCTCCGGAAGCAAGAACGCTTCGCTGTCAGAGGCAAGAAGCAAGACCTTTATACGCCTGACGGCGCTTTTTCCTGCTTTTTGCTCTCTTATATTTTATTTTCGGTGATCTCCTCACCGACTGTTATTATTGTGGAAATGCCCTTGCTTTTGGCAAACTCCACCGTCTGCTCGTATGTATTGAAAAGTGAATGCTCCACCTTCATGCCCTCTCTCACCAGCTTCTGAGCATGAGCCATAGCCTCCACCACATAGCCCTTTTCGCCGAATATCACTGCATCCGCAGGCTTAGCCGAGGGGTTGGCACCTATCTTTTCAAGATGTCTTGCCACCTGGTCAACCTTTATGCCGAAGCCCACCGCAGGCATATCCTTGCCGAAGGAGCTTATAAGATTATCATATCTGCCGCCCTTTAGCACCGAGTCGCCCACCTCTGAGAGATAGCCTTTGAAAACTATGCCCGTATAATAATCGGTATGGCTGACTATGCCCAGGTCCACCGAGATATTGCCCTCATAACCAAGGCTTGAAAGCCTTGTAAAGACCTTTCTCAGATTATAAAGAATACCTGTTATCTTATCATTTGCGTAGATATCGCTCGCCTTGTCAAGCACCTCGATACCGCCGAAAAGGCTGGGCAGCTGCTTTAACGCCTTTGTTATATCGTTATCGCCTATCTCGTCCAGCAGGTCGTTGAGTGCAGGATAATTCTTTGAGGATATGAGCATTCTTATCTCCTCAACAACGTCCTCGTCTATATCCAGCTGAGCCACCAGCTCCTTGAAATAGCCGATATGACCTATTTCCAGTCTGAAATTATCCTTATCAAAGCTTGCCAGAGCTTCAACGGCAGTACAAAGCACCTCATAGTCGGCTCTCTTGCAGTTCTCACCGCCGATAAGCTCGATACCTGCCTGCACCACCTCGTCAGAGCGTCCCTTTAACAGCGCATTGTTTGAGAACACACTCTGGTTATAATAAAGTCTCAGCGGTGTCTGAGCCTCTTTCAGCCTTGTGGCTGCAAGCCTTGCTATGGGGATAGTGCAGTCGGGGCGCAGCACCATTAATCTGCCCTTTGAGTCGGTGAGCTTATAAAGGCTCTCCTGCCTGAAATTTCTGGCGCTGCCCATAAAGGCATCATAAAACTCGATACCGGGGGTGACCACCTCGCTGTAGCCGAAGCCCTCAAAAAGCTCTGCCAGAGTTTTCTCCACCTTGCGCCTTGCAAGGCAGTCCTCAAACAGCAGATCTCTTGTACCCTCGGGAGTTATAAGATCGTATCTTTTCATAATATTTTTCCTTTTCATTTACTTCACTGTAGTAAAGTGATATCATATTATCACAGTATCAGCATAAGATATTTTAACATATTGCCAAAGATTTGTCAACCGATTTGTGCAAAAAACCTAAATACAGTTGTAAATTATCTGTGAACTTGCGGCAAGCGGCTGCTCCTAAAAATTGAACAGCGATATCTGGTTTGACTTTGGTATATCGCCGAAGGCGCCTATCTTTTCCAGAGTTTCAACTACAGTTTTTGAGATACCGCTTTGCTGCTGGAACTCCTCTATTGAGATAAAGTCGCCCTTTTGCGCCTTTTCGTAAATGCTTATGGCAGCATTCTGTCCCACTCCGTTAAGGGCGCAGAAAGGCATTCTTATCTTGCCGTCCTCTATCTGGTAGATGTATGCATGGGACTTCATTATGTCGATAGGCAGAAACTCATAGCCGCGGCTGAGCATCTCGTTTGTGAGCATCAGCATATCCAGCACACCTGCGTCCTTGCCTGTGCGCTTTTCCTTGGGCATATTGTTCAGCTCGTCTATCTTGTTTCTCACCATGTAAATGCCCTTCATGGCTGTTTCGGCATCAAAGTCCTCACCTCTTACGGTGAAATATGTAGCATAAAAAGCCAGCGGCTCATGCACCTTGAACCAGCACAGCCTGATAGCTGCCGTAACGTATGCCGCAGCATGGGCTTTGGGGAACATATACTTTATTTTAAGGCAGCTGTCGATATACCACTCAGGCACATCGTGAGCTCTCATATCCTGCTTCATCTCGTCGGTGAGCAGCTTGGTGGCTTTGCCCTTACGGGTTATCTCCATTATCTTGAAAGCCAGCTTAGGCTCAAGCCCGTGGTGGAGAAGATACACCATGATACTGTCTCTCGTTCCGATCACCTGAGAGATATCGCAGGTGCCCTTTTGTATAAGCTCCTGAGCATTGCCCAGCCAAACGTCTGTACCGTGTGAAAGTCCCGATATCTGCAAAAGGTCAGAGAAATTCTTGGGCTTTGACTCCAGCAGCATTCCTCTTACAAAGGGTGTGCCCATCTCGGGTATGCCCAGTGTGCCTGTTTTGCAGAGTATGTCCTCCTCCGTCACCTTCAGCGACTCGGGCGAGGTAAACAGCGAATACACCGCAGGGTCTGACATGGGGCACTTGGTTATATCCATGCCCGTAAAATCCTCAAGATATTTATACATCGTGGGCACATCGTGTCCCAGCTCGTCAAGTTTAAGTATGGTATCATGCAGCGAGTGGAAGTCGAAGTGGGTAGTCACCATATCAGAGTCCACCTTATCGGCAGGGTGCTGCACAGGGGTGAAGTCATACACCTCATAATCACTGGGTATGACCACCATGCCGCCGGGATGCTGCGAGGTAGTTCTCTTTACATCAACGCAGCCGTTGATAAGCCTTTGTATCTCGGCATTATTGGCGCTCTTGCCCCTTTCCTCCAGATATTTTCTCACATATCCGTAGGCGGTCTTTTCGGCTACCTTGCCTATAGTTCCAGCCTTGAACACATGGTCCTGACCGAAAAGCTCTTCGGTATATTTATGCACCTTGCCCTGACAGTCGCCCGAGAAGTTAAGGTCGATATCGGGGGCTTTGTCGCCGTCAAAGCCAAGGAAGGTCTCAAAGGGGATATCGTGACCGTCACGGTGCATCTCCCTGCCGCAGTTGGGGCATACCTTTGGCGGCAGGTCAAAGCCCGAGCCGTACTCGCCGTGCTCGAACCACTCCGAATAATGGCAGTCCAGGCAGAGATAGTGGGGTATCAGCGGATTTACCTCAGAAATGCCCGACATAGACGCAACGAAGGACGAGCCTACCGAACCTCTAGAACCTACCTGATAGCCGTTTTCGTTTGAGTATGCCACCAGCTTTTGTGATATCATGTAAAGCACGGCAAATCCGTGCTTGATGATAGAGTCAAGCTCTCTTTTAAGTCTTTTATATACTATGGGGTGAACGTGCTCCTTGAAATACTCGTCCACCTTGACGTCCTCACCCTCGGGCACCTCAATGCTCATGGGGTCGCAGTCGCCGTATAGCTCGCAAGCCTTGCGCCAGCAGATTATCTGCAGCTCATACACTGCCCCCTCGATATACGGGGTATAGGTGCCGTTGGGGAAGGCTTTCAGGTCGGGGTCTATCATATCAGCCACACGGTTGGTGTTGGTTATAACGACCTCTCTCGCCTTCTGCTCACCCAGATATGAAAGCTCCTCCAGCATCTGGTTTGTAGATTTTAAATACAGCGGCGCCTGATTATCGCAGTCGCTAAAGCCCATAGACGCCTGTATTATCGCCCTGAACTTTGCGTCCTCCCTATTGAGGAAATGCACGTCTCCCGTAGCGCACACAGGTATGCCCAGCTCCTCGCCCAGCCTTACTATAAATCGGTTTATATCCTTAACGTCCTCGGCGGTGTGTATTCTGTCATAGGGCGGTCTTTCAGAGGTCAGCATGAACATATTGTTGCCGTCAGGCTGTATCTCCAGATAGTCATAAAAGCTGGCTATCTGCTTTATGTACTCATGGCTCTTGCCCTCTAAATACGCCTGAATGACCTCACCCCTCTCGCAGGCGCTGCCCAGTATAAGACCCTCTCTGTACTTTACAAGCTCAGACTTGGGTATTCTGGGTCTGCGCTTGAAGTATTTAAGGTTTGAGTCAGAGATGAGCCTGTAAAGATTTTTCAGACCTATATTGTTTCTTACTAAGATTATCTGATGATAAACGTCCTTTGTCTCAGTGACCTCATCATCGCTTGCCAGCAGACCGTTTATCATATCCACCGTTATCAGCAGCTGAGGGTGCTGCTCATTGAGCATTTTGCAAAGCTCGATAAAAATTTTACCCAGCACCTCGGCATCATCGCCGCCCCTGTGGTGGTTGAAATCGCCGTAGCCGAAATGCTCTGCCACAAAATTGAGCTTGTGCTTTTTTAGCTGCGGCAGCATTATCTGCGACATGGGCACAGTGTCTATGCTTGAATATCTGAATTTTATACCCAGCCTTTCGCAGGCAGCATTGATAAAGCCCGTATCGAAATTAGCATTATGTGCCACAAGGCAGGGCTTGTCTCCGCAGAAATCCATAAAGGCTTTCAGCGCCGTTTCTATATCAGCCTGACCCCTGACCATATCGTTGGTGATCTTGGTAAGGTTGCTGATAAAATCGGATATCTCACAGCCGGGGTCAACCAGCATATCAAAGCTGTCAACTATCTCTAAGTTTCTTATCTTGACTGCGCCTATCTCGATTATTTTATCCTCTTTGGGGTTAGTTCCCGTAGTTTCAAGGTCAAAGCAGATCACCTCGTCGGTAAGCTCTCTGCTGTCAACTCCCTTGAAAATATTTGTCTCATTGTTGACCTCATAAGCCTCGCAGCCGTAGATGACCTTGAAGTCTCCGCCGCCCTTTCTGATCTCAAGGCACTTGCTGCCCGCATCGGGGAAGCCCTGAACTACGCCGTGGTCGGTTATGGCAAGGGCTTTATGACCCCAGTTATATGCCTTTTCCACCAGCTTTTCGGGAGCCGCCAGCGCGTCCATCATAGACATATTGGTATGGCAGTGGAGCTCGACACGCTTTTCATCGCTGGTGTCCTTTTCGCTCTCACGCTTCACAAGCATTATATTGTTGGGCATGAGGTAGATGTTATGGTCAAAATCGTCCTCGCTTATCTCGCCGCTCACCAGTATGGTCTTGCCCTTTTTCATATGCTCCAGCATTGCCTCCAGCTGGGCTTTGGTCAGCCTTACATATCTGCCTGATTTGTTGGAGCCGATAAGCTTTAAGGAGTATGAGGAAGTATAATCGGTGATATAAAGTATGGCGATGAGCATACCGCTCTTGGTCTCCTTGGTCTCCACCTGGAAGATATCTCCCCAGACGGTGACGCTGCCGTTAAAGCCCTCCATACCCTCGCTGTCCATAGGCAGATTAGCTATGCTTGTGACCTTTTCCTCTGAATTTATAGGCGCACCTTTAAGCACCAGCGCATTGTCGCAAAGCAGCGAAAGTCTGGTGAAATCCACACTTGCAGTGCGAAACTGCGTAGCCTGCTGCTTGTTCTTATCGCCGTTTGCAGCAGGGTCGTTCTGCACAGCGCCGCTCGCACCGATATCAGGCACAGGCAGCGAGTTTAAAAACTCCTCCTGCTCTCTTAAATGCTCCTCCATATCGGTCATCAGCTTGCCTGCGAACTCTATAGTAGCCCTTGTTGAAAACAGCTCCTGCACCAGTGATGAAAAGGCAGAATATATCCCTGCCTTTTCAAGCAGGTCAAGTCCGCCGTGTTTAAGCTGCGCCTTGAAAACGCCCTCTGTGTATTCCACCTCGGCATTGTCAAGAAAGCCGTTTACAAAGGGGAACCTGCTTTTTAAAAACTTGCACAGCTCGCCGAAATAATCAGCCCCCAGCGTATCGGGAGTAAACTTCGGGCTGAGGGTGAAGTCGATAAGTCCCAGCGCACCCTTCATGCGCTGCTGCATCTGCATCAGCCCGTCAAAGCTCACAGGCTTTTCAAAGGCAGCCACACATTCAAGGGTCCTCATGTCCTCTGTGAATATAAGCTTTAATATCCTGCCGTTTTCCAGCTCGGCAGGTATGCAGCTTTTAAATGTATCAAAGTATTCACCGATAGTTACTCTACTCATTAAAAATCGTCCTTTAAAGCTTTTCTATCTCATCTAAAAGAGCCTGCAGAGCCTTGCTTTCATCAACGGTATAAAGCTTTTTGCCCTGCTTGAATATCACAGCCTGCCTGTCTCCGCCTGCAATACCTATATCAGCCTCACCCGACTCACCGATACCGTTGACCACGCAGCCCATAACTGCCACCTTTATATCCTTATCAATATCCTTGGTGGCTTCCTCCACCTGCTTAGCCAGACCTATAAGGTCTATCTTTGTTCTTCCGCAGGTAGGGCATGAAACTATCCTTACGCCGCTGCCCCTGCCTATGGCTTTGAGTATATCCTTAGCGGCATATATCTCCTTTTCGGGGTCATCGGTCAGCGAAACTCTTATAGTCTCGCCTATGCCGTCGGTCAGCAGTGAGCCTATGCCTATGGCAGACTTTATAAGCCCCATTCTCTCGGTGCCTGCCTCTGTCACGCCCAGGTGCAGCGGATAATCGCACACCTCGGCAAGCAGCCTGTATGCCTTTATCATGGTAGGCACGTCTGAGGATTTTATTGATATGACGATATCGTTAAAATCGCACTGCTCCAGTATCTTCACATGACCCATAGCGCTCTCCACCAGCGCCTCGGCACAGGGCGAGCCGTATTTTGCCAGCAGCTCCTTTTCAAGTGAGCCGCCGTTTACGCCTATCCTTATGGGCAGACCCTTTTCAGTACACTTTTTAACTACCGCCCTTACCCTGTCCATATCGCCGATATTGCCGGGGTTTATCCTTATCTTATCAACGCCTGCGTCAGCCGCAGCCAGCGCCAGCCTGTAGTCAAAATGTATATCTGCCACCAGCGGTATGCTAATTTTATCCTTTATGGCAGGGATAAGCTTTACAGCCTCCATATTCGGGATAGCCGCCCTGACTATCTCACAGCCTGCCTTTTCAAGCCTTACAGCTTGCTTGACCGAGCCCTCTGTATCATCGGCAGGCACGTTGAGCATCGACTGTATATATATTCTCTTACCGTCAAGAGTCAGTCCGCCGACCCTTACAGCTTTTACATTTCTCATTTGATCACGTCCCGTATTTTTGTCCTCAAACCAGCTTTGTGATATCACTGACGGTTATAACTATCATCAGCCCGAACAGCGCCAGCATACCTATGGTATGCACCATGCCCTCATGCTCGGGGTCAACAGGTCTGCCCCTTACGGCTTCGATAATAAGGAATATAAGTCTGCCGCCGTCCAGAGCAGGCAGAGGGAGAATGTTGAATATGCCGACATTTATGGTTATGAACGCAGACAGCGTCAGCATGGTATCAATAAGCGATGACCAGTCCATCTTGCCTGTGTCCTCGTCCTTTTCGCTCTCGATAACATCGCCTATGGAGTCAACTATGCCCACAGGGCCGCTCATATCCTTTATGCCGTATTTGCCCCTGACTATATCAGCCAGCGAGATATAAATGAGCCTTGCATCGGTCAGCCCCTGCTTGAAGGACTGGGTGACTACGCTCACGGGAGTTATCTTCTTAGGATATACCCAGAAATCATAGTGAATGACATCATCGGTCATTTTCAGCTTTACGTCCTTGACAGTGACACGCTTGCCGTCACGGATAACGGTTATATCGTATACACCGTCCTCGTCGGTGGTGAATTTATATGACATATCGGTGGCGGTGAATATCCTCATGCCGTTTATGCCGATTATCTTATCGTCCTCTTTAAGACCCGTTTCACGGCTAAGGGCGCCCTTTTCAAAAGAGTGTATAGTAGTGGTGGTTATAGCCTCAGAGGTCGAGATCTGTATCACCAGTATTATAAAGCCCAGCAGAAAATTCATGCACACGCCTGCAACTATTATTATCATTCTTCTCCACACAGGCTTGCGGCAGAAAGCACGGCTGTCCTCGCTCTCGTCGTCCTCGCCCTCCATAGCGCAGTAGCCGCCTATAGGAAAAGCTCTCAGGGCATAGAGCGTCTCGCCCTTCTGCTTTTTGAAAATGGCAGGTCCCATGCCGATGGCGAACTCGTTCACCTTGATGACCGCTCCGTCGATATCAAAGCCCAGTTCCCCCCTGATATTGCCGATACGCTCCAGCTCTGCTTCCGCCTCTTTGATATCGGCGCATGGGGTATAAAACGGCACCGTGACAAAGCCGAGGGAACGGAGGAAATCCAGCGATTCCTTATGGGTCGAAAAATCCGCGCCTTCGTACCGCTGCACGTTAAACACGAAGATATCCAGCTGGCGGGACGCGGTGACCGCGGCGTTTTTCTGCCGCAGGCTGCCCGCCGCGGCGTTGCGGGGATTTTTAAAAGGTTCCTCTCCGTTCAGCTCCTGCTGCTTCACCAGCGAGAGGAACACGGCGCGGGACATATAGACTTCGCCGCGCACCTCAATATAGGGCAGCGCCTCCCGCAGCTTCAGCGGAATGGTGCGAACCGTCCGCAGGTTGGCGGTGATATCCTCGCCGGTATCGCCGTCCCCGCGGGTGGAACCGCGCACGAACACGCCGTTTTCATACTCCAGCGACACGGAAAGCCCGTCGATCTTGGGCTCCACCACATAGCTGTAGGCCGAGGCAGACTCGCCGACGCGGCGGTCAAAATCGTCGATCTCGCTGAAGTCGAACGCGTCCTGCAGGCTCTCCATGCGCACCGGATGCGCTACCGGCGTAAACACACTTTGCGCCTCGCCCCCCACGCGCTGTGTGGGGGAATCGGGACGCAAGAATTCAGGGTATTGCTCCTCCAGCGCTTTCAGTTCCCGCTGAAGCATATCGTATTCGTAATCGCTGACGTCGCTT
>ERZ842401.4063-NODE-4063-length-17414-cov-14.466962_pt1 | contig 17414 bp, 15 predicted proteins | sample MGYA00521270_ERZ842401 | MGnify/ENA primary metagenome ERZ842401 (study PRJEB31892, sample SAMEA3878208) | bioreactor metagenome | biome: Moose rumen | place: Sweden | collected 2011-10 | study: EMG produced TPA metagenomics assembly of the PRJEB12797 data set...
GGGGGGGTAATGTTATCCCTTTTAATACTGCAAAAGCTGCGATTCCTGTTATAAAGAAATATATCAGGAGGAATAAAATATATTGCCCGTATTATCTTTGTCAAAATGTAATTTGTGAATTAAAAAAGAATTTCGAAATTGTAAGTTTTTATCATATCTCAAAGGATTTATTACCATGTGAAAATATTTTTGATGATAATTCGGCTGTTGTATATCTTGTAAATTATTTTGGCATAATGGGAGACAAAATTAGAAAGATGATTAGCCAGCAAAGGAAAACTGTTTTTATTTTAGATAATGCCCATGCATTTTTTGCGAAACCAATATTACGTGAAGGTGTGTATAATATTTATGCCTGCAAGAAATTTTTTGGTGTGCCTGATGGGGCATATCTTATATCTAAAGAGAATTTGCCCTATGATTATGAACCATCCGTTTCATGGAATTATGCAAACTACTTGATAAAAAGTTTTGAATGTGGGACAAATACCGCCTATGGAAATAAGAAAGAAATTGATTTGTATTTGAACGAGCATCCGGCTGGCATGTCTATTTTCTCAAAATATTTACTAAATTGTATTGATTACCCGAGTGTAAGAAAAATAAGAAAGAGAAATTTTATCTGTTATCAGAAGTTTTTTAAAAACGTAAACCTTATAAAGTGTGAAGAAAAAAGCATACCATATTTGTATCCACTTAATGTGGGAAAAAATATAAAAAAAGAACTAGTTCAAAAGAGAATTTATATACCAACTTTATGGACTATGCCATATAAAACAGGAATCGATGAATATGAAGATTTCCTTGCAGATAATACGCTTTTTTTGCCTTTGGATCAAAGATATTCTGTGATGGATATTAATTATATTATAAAAGCTGTAAATGATATTTTAGAAGCAACAGATGAATGAAATAAAAATAAATAAATTCATTGTTTCCTCTTTTTGGTATATAATAGCTGTAGGAATTGGCTACCTGATTACCTTCGTGGGGAATATAATTTTTACCCAGTTAATGCCACAAGGGCATTATGGTCTATATACAAATTATTATTCTATTGTTGCTTTGCTTGGTCCATTTGTAGGTGCAAATCTATTTGTAGGACTGCAAAACGGTTTTTTTGATTTCAAAGATAGTAGAGATGAGTTTAGGGCAAGTATATTGCTTCTTTCTTTTTTCTCTTTTTTTTGCTTCTCTTTATTGGCAATTATTATCTTTTCTTGCATCAACAGATTTAGGGTAAATATTTTTCCGATTTTCATCTTAATTCTGGCTTTGGTACATGCCTATGCTTTTTTCGTAATTAATTTTTATAATGTGTATGAAAACTTGAACAATAGTTTTAAAGCAAAAAGTATTTTGTTATTTCTACAAAATTTTGCACCTTTTGCTTTATCTTTAATTTTTATTTTATGTTTTAGGAAAAATTCTTATTATGCGAGAATTATAGGCAGTGTAATTAGTCTGCTCATTATTTCTGTGATTCTCTTTTGTATAGTCCTAAAAAAGAAAGGGGGTTTAATTAATATTAAGTATTTCAAATATGCTTTGAAAATATCAATTCCTTCAATTCTGGGGTCAATTTCCTCTCTCTTGATGCAGAATAGTGATAATATTATGATTACCGCAATGATAGGAGCAATGGAAACTGCTGTTTATGGTTTTATGTATCAGGTTGGGAATATACTTCTGGTAATACTTTCTGCTATTGGAGGTTCTGTTTCTGCATGGATTTATACAGCCCTTGATTCCGACCGATGTGTTGCTGCAAGGGAAGGACAGAAATGGTATTTTACTTTTTTTGTTGCAGCCATATTATTGATATTTTTGTTGCTTCCTGATTTTATAAAACTTGTCGTCCCTGCGGCATATTGGGATTATAGATATATGCTGCCTTTTATTATGACATGTTCTCTATATATAATAAATTGTCTTCATGGCGACATTATAACATTCTATAAAAAAACTGGAAAAATTTCATTATGTGTTTTTTTGTCAGCTGCTTGTAACGTGATTTTGAATTATTATTTTATCAAGAAATTTGGCGCTATAGCGGCAGCCTATACATCCCTTATTTCATGTTTTGTACAGACAGTTTTATATAGAATTGTCTTGAAAACAATTACAAAAAATATTTTTTCTGACTTTTACTCTATTGTGTTTTTTGTAATAGTTGCTGTGCTGAGTATTCTTTTTATGCTTATTTATGAATATGGTGCTATACGGTATATACTGTTTTCAGCAGTATTAGTCTTTTTATGTATATTTGCTTTTATGAATCAGAAAGAAATTAAACAACTGGTAAAGGCGTAATATGAAATTGCTTGATTGTACCGTTAGAGACGGTAGTTATGCTGTTGACTTTAAATGGACAAAGCAAGATGTCGAAGAAATTATTACAAAAATTGAAAGGCTTGGATTTGAATATATTGAAATTGGTCATGGATTGGGCTTGCATGCAAGTTCGATGAAATATGGCGTTTCTATTTTGTCAGATCCGGAATATATGGAGATTGCAAATAGAACCTTACGAAAAGCAAAATTTGGCTTTTTCTGCATTCCTGAAATTGCAAGTTTTGATGATTTAGAGAAGGCAAAGGATAATGGAGTTTCTTTTGTAAGGATTGGAGTTAATGCAGATTCCCCAGAACTTGCGGTTCCGTATATAAGAGAGGCAAAGAAGAATAATATTGTGACGATGACTAATTATATGAAGTCATATATAGTTTCGCCGGATAAATTTGCGGATGCTGCGCTGATTGCAAGGGATAACGGTGCGGATGCCGTATATGTAGTTGATAGCGCAGGCTGTATGATGCGGAACGATATTGAAAAAATTTATGAGGCTACCAGAAAAATGACAGATGTCAAGATTGGCTTCCATGGTCATAACAATCTGGGGCTTGCAGTTTCAAACAGCTTATTTTGCGCAGAATTAGGTTTTGATTTTATAGATTGCACACTGCAGGGTTTAGGGAGGAGCAGTGGAAATGCATCTTCAGAGCAGCTGATTATAGCCCTTGCAAAAAAAGGATTTGATATAGAGATGGACATACCACGCCTTTTGGAATGGGGATACTCGATAATAAAAGATGTGTCGGACAAGCAGCGCTTTCACCCGCTTGATTTAGTTTGCGGATATGCGGGCTTTCATTCAAGTTTTTTAAAAGAGGTTTATAAATGCTGTATAGAAAAAAACGTAGACCCTTTGAGGCTTATAATTGCTTATAGCAAAGAAAATAAGACCTCAATGAAATATGATGTTCTTTGCAGGACAGCAGAATCTCTTCCTAAGGACTATGATGAAAACCCGTATAGTTTTAGAGAATACTTTTTAAATGCCGACTAAAATAGGGAAATGAATTTTATGAAAAAAGGTCTTGCTGTTTTTTATGATCCACATAACGTATACCAATTTTTATGGTATTATTGTACATACGGGAAAGACGTAGAATGGAATGCATTATGTCTTCCGAATTCTTACAAAGGTGAATATTTAAGTCCTGTATGTAGGAACTTGGGGCTATTCAAAAATATATATACAGATGCAAATCCTTTTGATGCATTGCCGGTTGTGAAAAAACTTTCTTTGTTTGTGAAGATGTTTGTGTATGCTTTGTTTTTGCAACAGAAACGTTTTGCTAAAAAGATAATATCTTCATATATTGGTAAAGTCGATTTTGATACAGCCGTTGTTTTAACGGATGTAGGTTTTGTATCAGGTATGTTTTGTTTATTTGGGAAAGAAAAGGAAATTGTAATCCTTGAGGATGGAGTGGGAGATTACTTAGAACGAAAATACAGCAATATATTTTCTCATGCGCACAATTTTTTTGATGTTCAAGGATTTGTACTTTCGGTTTTGGGATATTCTAATGTTGGACATTATTTTCCATTAAAGACCACAAAATACTGCATAAAATTTTGCAGTCATCCAGATAAGATGCTTTATAAGAAATATAAATGTATGGAAAGACTGTTTGATATGACTTATACAGATTCCTTGGAGTTCCAAAGATTGTTGGAAATTGTATATCCGAATATTAATAAGTATTTTCAGGAAAAAGTTGAGGTTATTCTTTTTTCGACTCCATTATCTGATTATGTAAGTGATGTATCGCCGTTTATTGTAGGCATAGAGGATTTTGTAAAAAAGAATTTCTCATCAATTATATTAAAAAGACATCCTAGGGATAAATCTGTGTATAATTTTGGTGATAGTGTGAAGGTGAAGGAAATCGACCAAAAAATTCCTGCAGAGGTGCTATTGCCATTCATTAAGCAAACAAAAATATTTTTCTTTGCTAATTCGAGTATAAATTTATATATGGCTTCATTTGATTATAGACCTTCTTTTTTTTATTTTGATGGTTTGCTAGAAAAAAATAAATCAGAGCGGAATATTTTGAGTCAGTATATGAAAAAAGATATTTTTATTAAACGCTTGGAATGGTTTGGACACGAACCAAATATTATTGTTATCGATAGAAGTACATCTTTACCCATTACTACAGAAATATATTGATAATAGAAAATTTTATGAACTTGATGAGAGTTAAGTTGTAAAGATATAGAATGATACGTAAGTTAAAAGAAATATGATATGATAGAAAATAGTAATTTGATTAATTGTGCAAAATATTCAGACAATAATCTTTTTTTCTTCCCGACAGTTGTTGTTTGTCTTCAATATGCATTCGTTATCTTTGCATTTTCAAGGAACGATTTCTTTTTTATTCCAACTGTCCTTTTGTTAGATGGAATTATTTGCTCATTATGGTTGCTTCTTTGTATAAATCGATTCATACGAATAAGAAATTCTCTGGATTTACAAAAGATTTTTGCATTGTTTATTATCTTTTTTGTTAGCAGTTTTTTGATTTTTAAGGTATTATGGTTTGATCATTATTTAAGGCTTGACGCTACTGAACGCTTTTTTAACGGAATGACTTTTATTGATACCCTTTATCATTCAGTAATTGCAGAATCTTGCATTACAAATGGATATCCAAGCATTAATATGAATGCGCCAACTTTTTTAGCGTATCATGCATTGTCGCATTATATGATAGCTGGTGTTTCTAAAGTGTTGAATTTACCTTGCTTTATTATTTATAATTATATATACCCCGTCATTGCTATACCGCTTTTTGTATATTTATTACAAAAGCTTGCTTTGATTGCAAAAGTGTTTGTTTCAAAAGAAAATAGCCTTTCTATAATAGATTATTTTTTCATCTCTTTTGTTAGCATGGGATTTGGGTTAAATAAAAGTATTTACAGTGCTTTAGGTCATTCCGTACCTAATATATTCTTGAGTGAATCATGTCTTATTGCTTTGATTCTGACTTTTCTTTACTTCTGTATTATTGATTATGGTTATAAAAAGATATCTTATTTTGATATGTGGAATAAGCTTATATTGATTCCAATATTTATTATAATTCTTAGTTATGCAAAGATTTCCAATGGGTGTATGTTTTGTTGTGGTATAAGTTATTATATATTTCGAAAAAGCTTAAGGAAAAATAATCAGTATTTGTTTGCTTTTATTTATCTATTTGTTTTTGGTTGCTATTATTTTATTTTTCCAAAATTTTCAATGAGCTTCCCTCATCCTCCTTCTTCTGGTAGTCGATATGAACTATTTCATTATGTACGGCATTACACAAAAAACGCTCTTTATTCTATGCTTCATTATATTATTTTATTTTTACCGATTGTTTTAGTTTATCTTTGTAAGATTTCTGAAGAAAAAAAATTAAATACTGCTCCTGGCACGGGAAATCGTATTCTTTTTGAAACCCTTGCCGTTACAACTGTAGTTAGCTGCCTCCCAGGAGTTTTTATGAAAATTAATGGTGGAAGTGCTGCTTATTTTGTTAAACCCGTTTGGTTTGAAGCCTGTATAATTCTTATAGCAATGAATATTCCGCAAAGAATAATGAACTTTATTTTTCTAAAATGTATTAAAACAAATATAAGGTGTTTTTATAATTCGAGGCAGAAGGCACATTTTAATATTGCTGTTATTGTTATATTTCTTGTATTTATTGTTGGCAGATGGAAATACATCAGTCTAAGTGGAATGTTAAAATCTCTTTTTGATGTAAGTAATACTGGTTGCCAGTGGAGGGATGATTTTAATCTTTTTAATGAGATTAATTCCGTAACGAAAAAACATAAAAGGGACTATTGTCTTTTCTTGTGTGATGATTTTAATTTGATAAATATATATGATAGGGAATGGGGGCGTTATAATCGAACATATTTGATTAATCCTTATTTTGCAGCAAGTGCATATACGGGACTTACTATTATAAATGCAATGTATTTTTCAGAAAATAAATTCTATCGTGGTGATGGTATAAGATTTGGAGAGTATAAGGACTTTTTGGGGTATTCCATTCCTCCTGCGATTTGTGACAAAAAGATTACCATAGAAAATATGAAGGATGAGGCATTTCGCTTAGGTAAAAAATATGTTGTTGTCCTAAAAAATGATAGCTTTGAAGTCGTTTCAGTAAATCCGGATTAATTTTATATGATGCAGGGTTCTTGTAGGTAAGAAGGTTATATATGTTAACAAATTCAACAATATTGATTACAGGTGGAACAGGTTCATTTGGCAATACGTTCGTACCGATGACACTTGCCAAGTATAATCCAAAGAAGCTTATCATATACTCCCGTGACGAGATGAAGCAGTGGAATATGGCAAAAAAGTTCCAGGGAGACAAGAGAGTCCGCTTCTTTATAGGGGATGTGCGCGACAAGGAGCGTCTGTACCGTGCACTTGATGGCGTAGATTATGTGGTCCATGCCGCAGCGACTAAAATCGTACCGACAGCAGAATACAATCCGTTCGAGTGCATAAAGACAAATGTGCACGGAGCCATGAACCTCATTGATGCCTGCCTTGACAAAGGCGTCAAGAAGCTCGTCGCGCTTTCTACTGACAAAGCCTGCAAGCCGGTGAACCTCTATGGAGCGACAAAACTTTGTTCCGACAAGATTTTTGTTGCGGGCAACTCATATTCCGGCGGTAAGTCAACAAGGTTCGCGGTCGTCCGCTACGGCAACGTGATGGGGAGCCGCGGTTCGGTCATTCCGTTCTTTATGGAAACTGCAAAGACGGGAAAGCTTACGATTACCGATAGGCGCATGACCCGCTTCATGATTTCGCTGGAGCAGGGGGTGGAGCTTGTATGGCATGCCTTTGACGACATGGAAGGCGGAGAGATTTACGTAAAGAAGATTCCTTCAATGAACATCTGCGACATTGCAAGGGCTGTTGATGACAAGGCAGAGCTGGTTGAAATAGGCATTCGTCCGGGGGAGAAGCTTCATGAGGCGATGATAAGCCAGGAAGATGCTTTCTATACGTATGAGTATCCCGAACACTTCAAAATTCTTCCGCAGATTTGTGAATTCAGCACGATAGAAAAGATGATAAAAGGCGGCAGGCGCGTGCCGGAAGGGTTCAGCTATACGAGCGACAACAACACCGAATGGATGACCATTCCTCAGCTGCAGGAGTGGATTAAAAAGAATCGTGTGAAAGTGGGAACTATTTGAACAGAATCTTCCATCTGTTTGTTATAAACATTATCTTGCTTTCTGCCGATATTGAAATGAATAGACTATGGCAGAGTATTTACGAATTGAAAATTTCGGCCCGATTATAGAGGTCGAAATTGATAATATTAGACCTCTCACTGTACTGATTGGTGAATCTGGTAATGGAAAAAGTACTATCTTGAAGGTGCTTTCTCTGTTTCGCTGGATATACAAGCAGATAAATCTCAGATCTTATCTACAGCATGCAAAGGTTAAGCGTACAGGAATTGGGTTCAAAATTCAGACCCTGTTAAAAACATCTGGCATACACGAGTACCTGCGGCAGGATTCGGTCATCATATATCAGCGGGATACCTATACGATAGAGATGCGCAATAAAAGCGTTAATATCCGCTTTACCATAGCTCCTGATGACTTATGTCTGGACAAGGTTTGCTTTATCAGCGATAAACGTGCCATGATTGCGGACTTTATAGATGGCAAGATGGAGCGCAAGGTCGCGAACTATTATCTGCAAGATACGATTGACAACTTTATTAAGGCCTATGATGTCATTCGTCAGTTTCCGCTTGAATTCCTTGGTGTGAGTTTTAAGGTTGATAAATCAAAAAATGCACCGGAACGGCTTACCATTCAAGGGCTTGCGGATGAAGGATATTCCATAGAGATGAAGAATGCATCTTCCGGAATTCAGACAGTTACTCCTCTTGTCATGATTGTGGAATATTTTGCGACTAAATATGACGCAACGGAATCAATGAATTCAGCACTGTTTCAGTACATGACGAATACCGACTTGTTGAAGGAGTTTAGTGCGGTAAAGAACGTGGGGGAGATTTCAAGGCGGAGTGTTCATATCATGGTGGAGGAGCCGGAACTGAGTTTGTACCCTGAAAGCCAGAAATCCTTGGTGGATTATTTGGTAAAGGCATGTTACTATGATGTTCATGATTATGACATGACGCTGATGATGGCAACGCATAGCCCCTATATTGTTAACTACCTGAACCTGCTTATGCGGCGGGAGCAGAAAGGAATCGAAACGCCATATAGGATGCGTTCTGCCGATGTTGCAGCCTATGAGATTTCCGGTGGTTTTGCTACGTCACTCAAGTTGGATTGTCGGGAAACGTTGGTAGATGCGCGCTCATTGTCTGATCCTATTTCTGAAATTTATAAAGAATACAATGAGGGAATATAGTCGATGATGGAAGAATTGCTGAAGATTGATCTACTTGGCTATATCAATGCAAAACGCCCAGAAAACCTTCCTGAGTGGACGGCAGAACCTGTAGTGCAGACTGAAAGCATTTCCGATAAGGTGTTTGACATCGTTGATTTGCGGGATGGAGGTGGAACTATAAAACGCCCTGTGGGGGCTGGGGAGGCAACATATTTTAATGGGGATGACCGGGAAACATATACGCTCCATTTCGTGCGATATGAATATTTTATAAATCAATTCCGTACATTCGATGGTTCTGGTAGGATAATTGGCGATTGGGGTAAGGGAATGAGCCGTCCGGATTATTTGGTATATGATTCTGGTGAATCAAAGCAATATTTTATTATTCATGAGCTTTCTAGCGGCACCATCAAGAACAAGCGTAAAGATGGCAAGTTGCAATTGTTGAATACGGTGCGGGTACTCTGTGAGCAGGAACATATTTGGGATTATATACAGCATACGTTTAAAAATCTCCTGTGCTTCATTTCTGCCCGTGACTGCGTCGGAGCCACTCCCAGCGGCATGGCTGACGGGTTTATGGAAATATATAAACATTTGCCGGAACCGATTCCTTTTCATAATGCAACAATAGAAAAGCGTGGGTTTCATGCATTTGAGTCTAAGGTTGTCAAGCTGTAGGTATAGGGGTGGACATCTAATTCCCGGAGAAAATGATGATAGGTTACGGTCATCAGTATATTGACGATTCTGATATTGAAGCCGTCGTGAAGGTTTTGAAATCGGATTATCTTACGCAGGGGCCTGCGGTGGCGCAGTTTGAGCAGGAAATCTGCCGCATTACGGGGGCGAAATACTGCGTTGCTGTGAGCAATGCGACGGCGGGGCTCCATATCGCGGTTGCAGCATTGGAGCTTGGCGGGAATGCGGAGGGCATTACAAGTCCGAATACCTTCCTTGCCTCCAGTAACTGCATGGTCTACAACGGCGTGAAGCCGGTTTTTGCCGATATAAATCCTGTCTCTTACAATATTGAGCCGGCGGAAATCGAAAAACGTATCACGGACAAGACGAGGCTGCTCATCCCCGTTCACTTTGCGGGACTCCCCTGCGAGATGGAAAAAATCAGCGCGATTGCCAGGAAGCATAAGCTCCATGTGATTGAGGATGCAGCTCATGCAATCGGGAGCCAGTATGCGGACGGCTCGTCTGTGGGGAACTGCAAGTATTCCGACATGACGGTGTTCTCGTTTCATCCGGTTAAGACGATTACCACGGGCGAGGGCGGGGCTGTCACTACGAATGACGAGGGGCTGTATCAAAAGCTTTTAATGCTTAGAAGCCATGGCGTTACCAAGGATGAGGGACTCCTTACAAGAAATCCTGGTCCGTGGTATTATGAAATGCAGTCGCTGGGCTTTAACTATCGCATGACCGACATACAGGCGGCTTTGGGCTGCTCCCAGCTGCGGAAGCTTGCTTTTTTCAAAAGGCGTCGCCGTGAAGTGGTCGCAGCATATAACAAGGCTTTTGCCGGAATGAAATATCTTGAGACGCCGACGGAGCCGGGAGAGCTTTCTTCCTGCTTCCATCTGTATGCGGTGCAGATAGATTTTGCTTCCCTTGGAAAATCCCGGGTGAAGGTTATGCAGGAATTGCGTGACAGGGAAATTGGTACACAGGTACATTATATTCCTGTCTATACACAGCCGTTCTATAAAGAACAATTTGGCTACAGCGAAGGCGACTATCCGAATGCGGAAAAATATTATGAGCGGGCATTGTCTTTGCCATTGTATTCTGGCCTATCGGATGGCGATGTGAAAAGCGTAGTCAGTGCAGTAAAGGAAGTGATAGGGTGAGCCGTATTGCCATAATTCCTGCGCGGGGTGGAAGCAAGCGCATTCCGCGCAAGAATATAAAAGAATTTTGTGGAAAACCGATACTTGCCTATTCGGTAGAGGCTGCATTACAGACAAAGCTGTTTGACGAGGTAATGGTTTCAACTGATGATGCGGAGATTGCAGGGGTTGCCCAAAAATATGGCGCGTCAGTTCCGTTTTTGCGGAGCGCGGAGACGGCAAATGATTATGCAATCTTGAAAGACGTTCTGAAGGAAGTCCTTGCTGAGTACCAGAAACTGGGAAAGAATTTTGAGGAAGTTTGCTGTATCCTGCCGACTGCTCCGCTTATAGAGCCAGATGATATTTTGCAATCCTACAAAATTTTGAAGAAAGAAAAGTGTGTGTCAGTTGTGCCTGTGGTTAAGTATTCGTATACAATTTTCCGTTCGTTGAAGATAGAAAATGGTAAACTTGTAATGAACTGGCCAGAGAATTATCCAAAGCGTTCACAGGATTTGCCTGATGCATACCACGACGCAGGGCTTTTCTATTGGTACAGCAGGAAATACTTTGAGGAGAAAATTGCTGGATTCGGCAGCAATGCCTGTCCGTATATTCTGTATGAAGAAAAAGTGCAGGATATTGACACGCCTGACGACTGGCGGATGGCGGAGATGAAATTTAAATTGATGAAACATATTAGTTAAAAATTTATGGTAAATTTAGGACTAGAACTAGAAAGTAAAGATGGCCGTTATATTGAGTTTTTTACGTTAATCGGAACTTATTAGGTGCAAGATATTTAAGAAGTTTATAGATGGAAAGCTTTCTAACATGAAAGGAAACTTCGACTTGCATGTGAATAATATAAGCTTTTCTTCATCAGAGGCTATTTATCAATCTCTAAAATTTCCTGATTCAATTGAAATTCAAAGAAAAATATCAGCAGAGAGAAGCCCCATGACTGCCAAGAGAATAGCGCAATGCTATTCATGGAAAATTCGTCCTGACTGGGAAAATAGAAAAGTATGCGCTATGCGCATAGCTTTAAGAATAAAAGCGCTGCAAAGCAAAGTGTTTTATGAACTCTTATTATCAACTAAAGAAAAAGAGATTGTTGAGATTTCAAGAAAAGACAATTATTGGGGGGCTTATTTAAAGGGTGATGTCTTGGTTGGCATGAATGTCTTAGGAAGATTATTAATGGAAGTAAGGGGAGAAACAAAAGAATTGATAATTTTGCATATAAAACAGCTTTTGAAACCGTTGAATAATATGAAGATAGCAGGAAATTTGATAAAAGTGGAAAGTTTAATTTGAGAACTGATAGAATAACATGAATAACGGTATTAAAGTTTATATCCGAACTGATGCAAATGATATTATTGCTACTGGACATATGATGCGATGTATTACTATAGCTAATGCTATAGCAGACTACAGTTGTAGAATTGTTTTTTTAATTGCAGATGAGAATTCTTCACATTTGTTAGATGATACTTCATTTGATTACATTACACTTAATTCTCGTTGGGATTTACTTGAAACGGAATCAGAAATAAGTCAATTAGAAACTCTTTTTCTTGATGATAAGAAGCTTAGAAATGAACCTGTTTTATTGATTGATTCTTATGGCGTGACAGAAAATTATTGTTCACGACTTCATTCTTATGTAAGAATTGCTATACTTGACAATCTTTGTACTGGAAAATATGATGTAGATTTGCTCATAGGTTATACTATCTTTTTTGAGAGATTTAATTACAAGGAAAACTATAGGGGCACTAAAATAAAGCTTTTGTTAGGAACCGATTATGTTCCTTTAAGGTCTCAATTTTTAGAGGTAAAAAAAAATTTAAAAAGAAAATATGATGATGATCAGAATTTTGAAATTTTGGTTATGAGTGGAGGGGGTGATACCATACATTTTCTAAAGCATTTCCTTGAGTATGCTATTATGCAAAATCAAATTCAGAATTGTAATTATAATGTCGTGATTGGAAGATATGCTAATGACTTATGTGATTTAAAGAAACTTGAACAAGAATATAAAAATATAAAACTTCATATAAACGTAACTAATATGGCGTCTTTAATGCAGAATTGCGATGTAGCCGTATCTGCTGCGGGTACAATTCTATATGAATGTTGCTGTTTGGGACTTCCAACTATTTGCTATTGTGCAAACAATGACCAGTTATATGATGGACTGTATTTTTCCAAAGATGCTGGTATGATTTATGCAGGAGATGCCATGTCGAACATGAGCAATACGATTGTGAATGTTTATTCAGGAATCTGTTATTTGATAAATAATCCTGTGGCAAGAAAGAAAATGTCAGAGAAAATGTCTTTAATTACTGATGGTAAGGGAGCAAATAGAATTGCTCAGGAGATACTAAATTTATAATGAATAGAAGAATTAAGGAAGTAGGCAGTTTCTTTGAAGCTGAGGAGCTGTATGAAGAATGGTTTCTTAATGATAAAAACATTTCTTCTAAGATAAATATTGTTTCAATGTTGTTTCAAAAAACAAGTCAAGTTTCTTGGTTTAACTCGGGAAGATCTGCAATAGGAGCTGTAATAGATGAGATTGAAAAAACTGGTTGCACTAAAACAGTTCTATTACCTGCATACTTATGCAATTCAATGGTTGTGCCATTTTTAATTCGAAATTGGAAAATATTTTTTTATACATTAAATAAGGATTTAAGTCCTAATCTAAACAATTTGCTGGATTTGCTGAAAACTTCTAAACCTTCTGTTATTCTTCTGCTTCCCTATTATGGACAGGATACTATCAACAAAGCATCTACCTCTTTGTTTGACTGGAAGTTTGCGGGCGTGTGTGGGGGGGGGGGTATAATAATAGAAGATTTATCTCAATCCCTTTTTTTATTTGATGAACATTTTGGAAAATATGACTATCAGATTATAAGTCTTAGAAAATGGTTCCCTATACCTGATGGAGGGTGTGCAATTGGTTTGAAAAAAACACCAATTTGTGAATATGATGGAAAGAGTGCTGAATTAGAATATAATGCTCAAAAATTAAAGCAAAGATATCTTGACGGGGAGCAGATTCATAAAAATGTATTTTTGGATATTCATAAAGAAGCTGGAAATATTTTAACAAACAATAAATTTATTCAAGGGATGGATTTCTTATCATATTCTTTTTTAACTGTGTGCAATGTTGACAAAATTTGGAAACAGAGAACGGAGAATATGAAAATTCTAAAAAAAATGATTAGAAATAGTAAAGTTAGACCATTAGTTTACTCTAACGATCAAAATGCTGGAATATACTATCCAGTAATAGTTGACAATAGAGAAGATTTTCAGATATATCTTCGAAATAATGATATATATGCTCCTGTTTTATGGCCTAAGCCAGATTCTGTGAAAGTGGCAGATGATATTCTTAATATGCTGTATAACAAAGTTCTTTGTATTCCTTGTGACCATCGTTACGATGAAAGGGATATGAATTACGTTGCGGATATAATAAATAAGTATTAAAAAGGAATTTTTGGTTATGAATAAAGAAATAAAAATAGGAAATAAAATTATTGGTGATAATCATCCGTCATTTATCATTGCGGAAATGTCAGGAAATCATAATCAAGATTATAACAGGGCAGAGGCTATAATACGTGCTGCGAAAGAGGTCGGTGTTGATGCAATAAAGGTACAGACTTATACGGCTGATACAATCACTTTAAATTCAGATAAAGAATGCTTTATGACAAATAAAGAGGGGTTGTGGGCTGGACAAACGCTACATTCGCTCTATCAAAAAGCATATACACCATGGGGGTGGCAGCCAAAGCTAAAAAAACTTGCTGATGAACTTGGAATTATTCTATTTTCTTCTCCATTTGATGAAAGTGCTGTAGATTTTCTTGAAGAAATGAATGTGCCTGCTTATAAAATCGCTTCATTTGAAATTACAGATGTTGGATTAATTCGAAAAGTGGCAAAGACAGAAAAACCTGTAATTATTTCGACAGGAATTGCAGACTTAGAAGATATTTCTTTAGCTCTTAAAATATGTAAAGAAGAACAAAATGAGAATGTGATTCTGCTAAAATGTACATCGGCATATCCAGCACCATATAGTGATATGAATTTACGAATGATTTCAAATCTAAAAGAGACGTTTAATTGTTGTGTTGGTTTATCAGATCATTCTCTGGGGGATGAAATAGCTTTAGCAAGCGTTGCATTGGGGGCAAATGTATTAGAAAAACATTTTACATTGAGTAGAAAAGATGGTGGTGTTGATTCTGCTTTTTCAATGGAAGTAGAAGAAATGAAAAGTATGGTTGCACGTATAAGAAATATAGAACAAGCTTTTGGTACTGTTTCTTATGAATTAACTGAAAAACAAAAAAAACAGCGCCATTCTGCTCGTTCATTGTTTGCATCAAAGGATATAAAGAGGGGAGAGAGATTCTCAAAAGACAATGTAAAATCTGTAAGACCGTCAAACGGATTACATACAAAATATTTTGATGAAATTATTGGCAAAACTGCCTCGCATGATATTTCTTTTGCAACTCCATTATCTTTTGGTGATATTGACTGGTAAATAATTAAGAAATTGTAATATGAATAAAAAAATAATGATTCTTGGTGCAAATGATTTGCTTGTTCCCCTTATACAAAAGTCAAAACAATTGGGGTGTTTTACAATAGTTGCTTCTCCAAATGTAAATGAACCAGGTTTTAAATATGCAGATGAAAAGGTTATAGTGGATCTCAGAAATAAGGAACTCGTGTTGTCTCATGCTGAAAAACTGCAAATTGACGGGATAATTACAGATCAGGCTGAAACTCCAATTCGTACAGTAGCATTTGTTGCAGATAAACTTGGATTGCCAGGTATAGGAAACGATAAGGCTGAGTTATTTACAAATAAATATCTACAAAGGAAAAAATGCGCAGAACTAGGTTTGAGCAATATTAAATTTCATTTAACTCAAGATTGTATTGATGCTGTAGCATTTTTTAAGGAATTGAGAACTAACGCTATTATGAAACCAATAGATAGTGCTGGCAGTAGAGGTGTGATAAAAGTTTTTAATGAGAATGATATAATAAAAAGTTTTGAATATACAAAGGCAGTATCAAAAACAAATCAGGTAATTATAGAAGAATTTATTGAGGGGAAAGAAATCCTTCTTGATGGTGTGTGTTGTGACGGGAAATATCAAACTATTATTTGCGGTGAATATAATACTGGCAAAAATCTTTTTTCATCCTTTCTTACAAAATGGCCTGCAAATCTTACAGAAGCACAAAAGGAACAAATAAATTTATTTACAAAAAACTTAATTGAAGGATTTGGCTTATCTTGGGGAAGAACGCATACTGAACTAAAATTGAATAATAATGAAATTTGGTTAATGGAAACAGCTGCGAGAGGTGGAGGACGTTATATTTCTTCAACAACTGTTCAAACAATGACAGATTTTTCATCTGAAGAGTTTTTAATAAAAAAATGTCTTGGGGAAAATATTTCTGTACCGATAATACACTTCAAAAAAAATTATTGTGCATATGTTGCAATGTTTTTGCCCAAAGGGAAAATAGTTTCAATCGAAGGATTAGATGAAGTATTGTCTCAATCATTTGTAAGTGCAAATAATTTTGATACTATTAAGATTGGTGATTATACAAATGATTATTGTGATAAAACAGAATCAAAATTTATTCATTTTTATGCGAATAATGAAGAAGATTTTAATAAACGATTAAGTTTTATTCGTTCTACATTAAAAATTTGTGTAGAGACTTCTGATGGTTACAAAGGAATAGATTGGGGAATTTGAAAAAGAGATGCTATGGATAAATCCGTCACTGAAACAGGTGCTGAGTCGGAATGTGTCAATATAGTTGTCGCCCATAGGGAGGGGCAACTATGAAATATACAAAAACATTCAGAGACTCAGTTTTAAGGAAAGTGCTGCCACCGGAAAACAGAAGTGTAAGCTCGGTCTCAAAAGAGATGGGAGTCGCAGTCGTGACAATCAACAGCTGGCTTTCCAAGCTGAAAAATGGTACACTTTCGCTTGAAGAAGACGGTTCGACCAGCTGCAGGAATGCAAATGAAAAGCTGAATCTTCTTTTGGAGTACCAGAAAGTCACTGCCGAAAATGAAGGCGAATGGCTGCGGCAGAACGGGCTCCACACAGAACATCTGACTTTATTCAAGCAGGAGCTAAGCGAAATCGTGACAAACAAATCAGACGAAAAAGACAAGAAAATCAAGGAGCTGGAGAAAAAGCTGAAGGAAGCAGAAAAAGAAATCCTCCGGAAAAATGATGCGCTTGCCGAAATGGCGGCCCTGATGATGCTAAAAAAAAAGCTCGACTCGAAGTATCATGGAATTACGGACGAGGATGCAAAATAGCGGAAGAAGAAAAACAGGAAATCATTGATTTCGTGAATTTCTATGCAAGGCTCGGAATAATAAGACTGTCCGAGCTTGCAAAATTCTTCCAGATTTCAGAGCGGACAATTCAGCGCTGGAACAAAAACGGCACAAAGGATTTGAGAAAAGGGGCCGAAAAGTCCGTTCCGCGAAAACTTACGGAAAAAGAACGTGAGGAAATCTATAAAATCTGCTGCTCCCAGAGATTCAAGGACTCGAATCCGCATGAAATCTATCATGTTTTACTCGATGAAGGCGTATATTTAGCAAGCGAAAGCTCTTTTTACAGAATCCTGCGCGAGAAAAATGCAATTACCCACAGGACTGACACAAAAGAAGGAATCTCAAGAACAAAACCAGAGGA
>ERZ842401.4064-NODE-4064-length-17410-cov-3.020570_pt1 | contig 17410 bp, 13 predicted proteins | sample MGYA00521270_ERZ842401 | MGnify/ENA primary metagenome ERZ842401 (study PRJEB31892, sample SAMEA3878208) | bioreactor metagenome | biome: Moose rumen | place: Sweden | collected 2011-10 | study: EMG produced TPA metagenomics assembly of the PRJEB12797 data set...
CAAGAAAGTAAAGGGGCAACACCGATGGGGTGCCGCCTCCTACATACAATGTATCGGTTTCAGCCGCAGAAAGAATCTCTTCTTTTCTGGAAAGAGCTTCCTTTCCTATGGCTCCAGCCCACGTCTTGGCCGCCTTTTCTCCACCGCAGCGGGAGAGATTCTCCGAATAGAAGCCGCAGTAGATGCAGAATGACTTGCAGAACGGGACGTGGATGTAGATCATCGCTATCTGAGCATCAGCTCAGCCGAGCCGAGGAAAGACTGCTCCGTGTAAACGTCCACGGTGTAGATTCCCTTGACATAGGATTCGATTTCATTGAGATAAATTGAAAGATCGACCTCGGACCCTTCATAGTCCACTTCACGTGAAGCGGAGGCGACCAGGGTCTCACCCTCGAAAGTGAACGAAGTCCTTACGCTGTTGGTGAGGATGATTCCGTCAGGGTCCTTGACACGGATATAAACTCTTACCGGGCCTTTGGGTGCAAGGTCATTGGCAACGAGGCTGAGAGAAGTCATCAGACGGATAACCCTGCTGCTTCTGTCAGTGACTTTGTCAGAGGAATTGTAGGCGTTGATGGTGATTCCCCTGGCCTTAAGGACGGACCCTGCGGCCACCTGGCCGGTGAGGGACTCGACCTGTTGGGTCAGTTCTTCGTTCACCTTCTTGCTCTCAGCGACTTCTTTCCTTGCAGCAGCGACATCAGCAGTCAGCTGATGATTAAGGGTATTGAGAGAGTCAATCTGCGAAATGTAGTTACGCATGATGGAACGGAGGGTTCCGAGCTCCTTCTCATACTGCCTCATCTTGGAGCGGTTTGTCGCATCCGTCGCCTTTATCTTCTCGATAAGCTGAGCGACTTCAGCTCTGGACGTGTCAAGCTGAGAATTGATGTTGTCATAATCTGAAGAAAGGCTCTCATAATCCTTCTGCAGATCCTCCATCTGTTTGATGAGGTCCTTTTTCTCGTCATTAAGTTCCTCCACCAGCGCATAGAATGAGCCGGAGGTATTACCGCTCTCGGAATCGGTATTTATCAGTTTGCGGACCGACGCTTGCTTGTATTGCAAGTATCCAAGAATGCCGATAAGTGCGACGCAAATCGCTCCCAACGCCCAAACGGCGGTCTTGAGAGACTGATTCTTCTTCTCTTTCTCTTCGCGTTCAATACGCTCTAGCGGATCTTCTGCCATAATGAAAAGTAATTAAGTTTGCGAGGATATCCTCATTCTGCAAAAATACAAATTTCATGCAATTCCGTAAAGAAATACTCCACCAATAAGCCTCATCTAAAGTCATCTTAAGAATAATCAAGAAGTTTGCACCCTTATATCAAAGGTCTCATATCTCCGTAACTGGATGTCCACTGTTTCGGTTCAAGTCTGCGGCTTGTCCATTTCGAACGTATTTATTAATTTTGTAGGGGGCATGCCTTTCATCCCCCTCTATAACCATGAAATATATCATAAGAGCTGTCAAGTACTTTATCTACATCTGCTTGATCGTAGCAATAGTGATTGGTATTCTTGTAGCTATCGGATATCTTGACGCTGACATCAATCTTATCTTCAAGGACGGGTACAAGTCCGTCGGGATGATCGCTTTGGTCTTTGCTCTGTTTTCGGCCGTCTATCCCCTTTTCGGGTACATGAAGAAAATGGTCATCACACCTGGAGAATACGGTGAAATCCGTTCCGCCGTCATCGACGCCATGACGGAAAGGGGTTATGAACTGGAGAAGGAAGAGGGCGAGAACCTCACTTTCAAACGTAGGGATTTCTTCTCCAGAATGACCAGGATGTTCGAAGACAGGATAACCCTTACCCGGGATATTTCCGGATTCAGCATGGAAGGCCTCAGAAAAGATGTAGTCCGCCTTTCCTACGCTGTCGAGAGCAAAGTGAATGGGAACAATATTTGATTTTCTTGAACAAAAAAAAGAAGGCCATGAAAGAAGAATTCAAAGTTGTCGCAACTTTTTCGGATCCGGTATCAGCTGAGATTACAGCAGGACTGCTCCGTGAAAACGGTATCCCCGCTCAGGCGTTCGGAGTGGCTTCATCATACCCCAGCATAAACATGAACATCAATGCAATTGAAGTGAAGGTGAATGCCGAAGACTATGATGCCGCCAAGGAACTTCTTTCCGCACACGTTGAAACCGAAGACGAGGAAAGGGAGGAGCCCGAGCAGTAAAACGGTCTCCGCCTACTTACCTGAATTGATCCTCCGGGCCGCTGCGTCCAGCATGTCATAGAATTCCTCCCCCCATTGACGGACGATGGGGTCTTTCAGGAATTGGTATACCCTGATGCCCTCGCGTTTCCCTTTAGCGAAGGCATCTTCGCATATGGCCCATCTGTGCAGGTTCAAAGCTTCACCACCTCCTGGCATTTTCGTGACCCTTATCGGATAAAGCTGGCACGAAATCGGCTTTCTGAAATCCCCCTTACCCTCGAACCATCTTCTTTCCATCGAGCAGAAACAATTGCCGGGGCCTTCGAAGAAACAGTATGCACACTCTTCCGAGCCCTCACAAAGAGTGGTGACAAGATCCCCGTCCCGGTCAATCTCGAAGAACCCTTTCGCATCCACTGCAGCCCTTCCTTTCGGCTGCATCAGATCGAAATACTCCGTATAGTTCCTTTCGATGGATTCAAGTTCTTCTTCAAGAAGGGGTGCTCCGCTGTCACCTACGACGCAGCATTTGCCACGGCACGCTTCATAGTCGCATGCGAAATACTCTGTCACCACTTCCTCTGAAATGAGTGTATCGCCGATCTGGATTATAGTCCCGAAATCTTCTCTCGCCATTATACGTTCTCCTGTTCTGTTTCCTCTTCCTCTTCGAGAACGGCTTCCATCTTCAGCGCCTCCTCTTCTCTTTTGAGTTCCTCTTCAGAGATTTCTTTCATCATGCGGGCCCCTTCTTCTATCGCTTCCGTATTCCAAGACAGGGTATCGTCCGCAAACGGCTCACCCATGAAAAGATGACGGAAGAGAGCCGCATTACGGGTCGTATCAGATTCAGGAACAGGATAAGGGCCGACCTTGGGATAAGTGTCCTCTGTAACGATTGGCTCTAAGATATCCTCTCCCGGAGGATCCTTGCGCACAACGTATTCAGCAACGGCTCCTTCCGAAAGGGCCTTCAGCATGGATTCGACCTTCTGGGAAGAGACGGAATTCACTTTTTCGGACTGGTCGCTCATAAGGTCCTTCCCATAGGAGTACCTCAGAATCATCATATCGATTATCTTGTCCGGATCCGAACTCCACGACGACACCGAATTGCTCAGCATCGTTCGTCCTGCCTTCATAAGGGAGGAGCTTATCTTCATGTTTCCCGCTTTCCTGATTGCGGCGTTTATCCTTTCCAGCATTTCGTCCGAAGAGTCTTCAGGCATCAAGGATGCGGGCAGTCCGTCAGGATTTGAGGGGTTCATGGACATGGTCATGTAGAACCTTTCCTCCGGGAAAAGGTCGAACTGCCAATCGGTGGTGACGTACCATCCGGCTTTGGAGACTTCGTCAGCTATAGCGTCCTCCATAAGATAGGCCGCGAATTCTCCCGCAAGGAGGTTGTCCACGGTATAATCGGCGGCGGCGCTGAAGGCGATATCCACTGAAGGTGAAGGACCGTTCACGTACTTGACTTTGGTTCCAGGGGAAGGGAATCCCTGGCTGCGTGTCCTGAAAGTCGCGACCTTCTCCGTCTGGAATCCTCCCATATACTGGGTCAAAGTCTTTTTGAGCGAAGTTTCGGAGAAATTGCCTACGATAATCAGGACTCCGTCATTCATTTTGGAGAACTGGTTGGAGAAGAATCTCTCGCACCTTCTGTTGAAATCATTCGAAAGTTCGATCGGCCGTTTGAACCGGGAATAGTCCGATCCCGGTGAAAGAAGGCTGTCCAGGACACCGCGTTTCCACTCCATCCCTCCTACCGCTATGTCTCTGCGGAGGGCTTCGTTCTTTCTATAGGTATCATAGGAAGCCTGGTTGATTTCCCGCTCATTGGCGAGAGCAAGGAGGGATTTCATCACAAGGTTCAGCCTGCTTGAAGGAGCATAACCGCTCAGTCTGAAATCAGACACCGTAACATCGGCGTTCATTGTGATGCCGTTGGCGGTAAGCATGTCCCTGAAGCTGTTCGATGTCATTCCGGCAACATTCTCCTGCCAGAGCATGTCCGAGATATATGCCCCTTCCCCTGTCCTCAGGTCGGGAACACCGGAGTATCCGCCTTTCAGAAGCCACATGTAATGGAATATGTCCTGAGTATTGACCTTCTTGTACACGACCTTTATTCCGTTGGAAAACGTCCAGACCCGCCCTCCTGAAAGAGGTTCCGCAGCATCCATGCTGACTTTCACCTTGGCGGCCGGCTTCTTGAGGCTGGTCGTGTCGGAGTTGTCCACGTGATACTTTCCGTTCCCCATGATCATCCGCCCTGTCCACGTCCTGTCAAAAGTCTTGAGAAGGTTCCCGGCTTCAGGAGAATCCGCCCCCACGTCGAGAACAAGGTTCCTGGTCCTGTCGAGAAGGGCTGAGGCGAAGTTGTTGAACAGCTTGGTGCTCTCGCCAGCGGGAAGATTCCTTCCTGTCAAGAACTTGATTTCATCGGAACGGTTCGCCAGGGAGGAACCGTAAAGAAAAGCCGCAATGCACTGGTCGAGATAGGCGCTGTTCGGAAGGGCATCGCCCTTGTTGCTGACTACAATAGCCATGTTGTTCTCGGTGACCGCATCCTGGTATTCTTCAACACTCACGCCTTCGCTGTCGAGATCGGCAAGGACATTCGCCATGATTTCAGTGGCGTTTTCAAGATAAGCCTTGTCGATAGTGATGCTTATACGGTAGTGCTCATCTCCGGAAGTTACGGAACCGGGTATATATCCGAAGTCCACCGAGGCCATAGGGATGCCCTGGTCCCTGAGGGCCTTTTTGAGGCGTTTCCGGACAATGATGCCGAACTCGTCGGCATATTTGGCGGAGACAAGAGGCTGGACAGTCGCCATGTCCTCTCGTGGTGTCCTTGGCGAAGAATAGTCGGCGGTGATGGTCGCCGTCATCGGAGACGGAGCCCCTTCGACATTGATGCTGGCCCTGCTTTTTGCTCTCCAGCTATAGAAGCTGTCGGTACCGTATGCCTTCTGCTTTCCGACGAGCATCGACAGCATGAACATCTTCCCAAGGACAACAGAAGCGTCTATGTCCCCTGCAATCACTATAGCCTGATTCTGGGGAGCGTAGAGATTGGTCATCCTGTCGTTGTCCCGGCCTATGATGTCGAAGATAAGAAGAAGGGTCGAATCTATGGCGCTTGTCTTGAAGGGGAGGTCAATCTCATTGAACCGGTAAATGGTCGCATCATCCTTGACCTCGACATATCCTTCCTTTCCTGGCCAAAGTCCGTTCGATGCCATGAATTCCTGAGGGGACTGGTCAGTAAAATGCGACACATCGGCAAGGGATCCCCTTGCGATGACGACGGATGAACCCGCTTCTTTCACGCTTTCCATGCCGGTTCCGACCTTCTGGACAAGGGCGACGTCAACCTTTCCTTTCTGCGTATCGTTAGTTACTACATAGTAATTTACTCCGTTTTCGAGAGTGCCCGTATGGACCCTTGAAGACTTGGGAAGTTCAGGAAGATCAGACGCTGGCACAATTATTGGAAACAAGACCAATAAAAGCATAACCGCGGCAAGAGGCTTCAATAGGCTGTAAAAGACTTTGTTCGGTATTTTATAGTGTGTTCCACTCATTTTGCCAAGTTTTACGCAAAATTAAACTTATTTTTTACTAATTTTGTCGTTCGTGCGAACGAAAGTATATTAAAAACACTTATAGATCATGAAAAAAGTATTTCTCGCTTTGGCTGCAATTATCATGTCAGCCGCATTTGTGTCCGCCCAGGACCTCGCTACTGCAACAGAGACCTACAATAATGGGGCCTCACAACTTGCAGAAGGTGACAGGGCAGCCGCATTAGCATCTTTCCAGGATGCCCTCAAGGCCGCAGAGGCTTTGGGTGACGAAGGTGCGGAAATTGTCGCCAATTGCAAGAATGTCATCCCTGCCGTCATCCTTTCCATGGGCAAGGAACTCTACAACAACAAAGACTTCAACGCTGCTGCCGAGAAATTCCAGGAGGCTATGAATGTCGCCAAGGAGTATGAGGCAGTCGATGTTGAGCTTGAAGCTGAACCCCTCATCCCCGCATCTTACTTCTCTGCAGGCAGGGCTGCAATCCAGGCAAAAGATATGGCCGCTGCAGCAGAGAGCCTGAAAAAGACTGTCGAGATCGACCCCGGGTACAGCAACGGAAACGCAGCTCTCTATCTTGGCCAGGCCCTGAACTCAACCGGTGATGTCGAGGGTGCTAAGGAGGCTTTCAACATCGCTCTGGCAAACGGTCAGGAGGATAATGCCAAGAAGCAGCTCGGAAACATCGTCCTCAAAGAGGCCCAGGCCGCTCTTAAGGACGGAAAGAACGCTGATGTCGTCGCTATGATCAGCAAGGCTGACGAGGATGGAATGATCACCAACGCAGCTGCTTACCAGCTCGCAGCTTCAGCCTCCCAGAAGCTCAACAAGACCGCTGACGCCATCAAGTATTATGAGAAGTTCCTCGAGGCTGACCCCAAGAACAAGAACTTCGGCGCTATCGCTTACACCGTCGGTGCTCTCTATCAGGGACAGAACAACAAGGCTAAAGCCCTTGAGTTCTACAAGAAGGCTGTCTCCGCAGGTTACGCTGACGCCCAGAAGATGGTTGACGCTCTCAACAAGTAATTCATAACTAGCGGGCCACATTCATGGATCACCTTGAACTGCTGGCTCCCGCCAGAAACCTACAAATCGGCATCGCGGCCATAGACAGCGGTGCCGATGCCGTTTATATAGCCGGCCCCGGTTTCGGTGCCAGACAAGCCGCCGGGAATCCCGTTTCCGACATAAAGCTGCTGTGTGATTACGCACATAAATTCGGGGCAAGGATATTCGTCACCGTCAACACGATCCTCTTCGAAGAAGAACTTGAGCAAGCGGGACAGATGATGGAAGATCTGGCGGAAGCAGGAGCCGACGCCTTCATCGTACAGGATCTCGCCGTAGCCGCCATGGCCAGGGACCATAAACTAGACATCCCGCTCCACGCTTCCACGCAATGCGCCATAAGGACTGTTGAGGATGCGAAAAGATACGAAGCTCTCGGATTCTCGAGAATCGTCCTTGAAAGGCAGCTGCCCCTTGAGAGGATCCGCGAAATCAGAGCCGCAGTCAGCTCCGAAATAGAATTCTTCGTCCATGGTGCCCTGTGCGTATGTTACAGCGGAAACTGCTACCTTTCCCAGGCGATTGACCACCGGAGCGCAAACAGGGGCGAGTGCATCCAGGCATGCCGGTCAAGATACGACTTGGTGGACAAAAACGGAAAGGTCCTCGTAAGGGACAAGGCTCTTCTGTCCCTCAAGGACTATAACCTGCTTGACCGCCTGGAAGACCTTTCGGAGGCAGGGGTCTCCTCCTTCAAGATCGAGGGAAGGCTGAAGAACATCTCATATGTAAGGAATGTCGTGAGAGAATACTCCATGGCCCTTGACGAGGTCGTCAGCAGGAATCTCGGGAAACTCTCCAGGTCTTCATTCGGAAGGGTGTTCAAAGGGTTCGCTCCAAGCATATCGAAGACTTTCAACAGAGGTTACACCGACCTTTTCATCGACGGGAAAAGAAGCAGAGGATGGGCCTCGATGGATACCCCGAAGGGAATGGGAGAGGAAATCGGCACCATTGAATCCGTCAAGACCGGGAAGGACGGCTCAGTCATGATAACCGTCAAACCTAAGGCGGGACTATCCGCCAAAGAGCTGGAACTCTCCAACGGGGACGGGTTCAGTATCCTTAGAGGTTCTTCGATTGAAGGATTCAGAGGAGACATATGCTCGGGACTCACCATAACGGGCAGCGGTTGTTCCTCCGCACGAAAAGGAGACAGAATCTGGAGAAACCTCAGCCAGGCTTTCGAAAAGAGAATGGATTCCGATCCTTGCGTAAGGCTCATTCCGGTCTCGGTGAAGATTGATATCATAAAGGGTGACGGAGAATACACACTGTCCGCAATCGCCGAATCTGAAGACGGCAGGAGGGCCGAATCTTCCATAAAAAGCAAGGACACGGCGAGGGATCCCGTCAAAATGAAAGAATCGCTTTCATCCCAGATCGGTAAAAGTTCAGGGGACTTCCTGTTCTCGGCTGTCTCTACATGCTCCCTGCCAGACGACATGCCGTTCCTTACAAGTTCAATGATCAACGGGCTCAGGCGTGAACTCGCGGAAAAACTTGGCACAGCCCCTTGCGGTACAGTTCCGATGGGAAAGGGAATGCCTCTTCCCGTGAAAGGGAACATCTTCCCGGAAAAGGTATCTTATAAGGGGAACGTTTCCAACAGCCTCTCAAATGAGACGGTCTCTGCCCTCGGCGCTGAAACAGTAGAGCCCGCATACGAACTACGCCGTAACAAAGATGCGGAGCTTATGCGCAGCAAGTACTGCATAAAGTATGAACTGGGGATGTGCCCTGTCCACCAGAATGCCTCTCCGACAGGACCTCTTTTCCTTCGCAACAATTCCCGCCTTTTCGCTCTCGGATTCGATTGCGGGAAATGCGAAATGACCGTAAAGGAGGGCTGAAAACTATTTCTTGTAGATCACGAACCTGTTCCTGTCGTAGAAATCCTTGATGATCTCCACCGAATTGAATCCGGCCTCCTTGAAGACGGACTGTGATTCCGCGCCCAGGACTTCATTGATTTCTGTGAGGCCGGTACCATCATGAGAGAAGAACCTTTCGCTCCAGCGGGCTATCGCCCTGTAGAACACGAGAGGATCGTCATCCGAAACGAAAAGGGCCGGATGGGGTTCATACTCCAGGACGTTCTTTCTCAAAAGGCCCTTCTCCTTCTCCATTATATAAGGAGGGTTGCTGAGGATAAGGTCGAAAGGACCGTACGGGAAATCCTGCTCGGTATCAAGGACGTCAGCCTTCACGAAGACAGGAGCCTTTGCGTCTTCCGCTTCCTTCAGCTGTTGGGTGAAGTCCTGGCTCTTCGCCACCTCCAGCGCTTCGTCCGAAATATCCACGCCGAGGACCGTTGCTCCTGGAATGGCAAGGGCCACTGTCCATGCAATGCATCCGGATCCCGTACAAAGGTCAAGTATCCTCACCGGATCCGCCTTCTTCCCGTAAGGTATCCTCATCCTGCGGATGCGTGACCCTATGGTTATTGCGCTTCGGCAGAGAAGTTCCGTTTCCGGACGCGGGATCAGCACGGAAGAGTTGACCTTGAAATTATGCCCGCAGAACTCCACTTGACCGGTCACGTACTGGATAGGCTCGCCATTTTTGAGACGGTCCATCGCTGCTTCAAGTGAAGGCTCCTTTGCGGATGGCACCTCATAGGAAGGCTCAACGATATGGGTATAATTCTTCGTGCCGAGAATATGTTCACAAAGCATAAGCACTATTGAACGTGCTTCGGCCGTAGGATAGAGGCCTTCAAGAGCAGAAGTGCCTTCTTTGATGAATTGGGAAAGGAGCATATCCGGTCAATGGGATGGCGTCAGGAATTTTCGATGATCGTTGAAAGGAAGGACGTTATGTCCATTCCTGCAGCTCGTATCATCTTGGGTACAAGAGAGGCATTCGTCATTCCGGGAATGACATTCACCTCCAAGAAATACAGTCCCTGGTCTCCGCAGATATAGTCCACTCTCACAAGGCCTTTGCAGCCAAGGTGGGAGTATATCTTCTTAGTGGTTTCCTGGATAAGGGATGATTTCTCCTCACTGATGGGAGCGGGACAAAGTTCCCGGCTCAGGCCGTTGTACTTCGCCTCGTAATCGAAATACTCGTTGTCCGTCACTATCTGGATGACAGGAAGAGCTTTCACTTCACCGCCGTCAATGTAAGCGGCGCAGGTGAATTCCTCTCCGGGAATATCCTTCTCCACGATAACGGTAGGTCCCTCAGAGAAAGCATACCTGACTGCTTTAGGAAGGTCCTCCTCATTTTTCACCTTAGTGATTCCGAAACTGGAGCCGCCGTTTGTAGGCTTCACAAAAAGCGGAAGTCCGAGACGGGCTATGGCTTCCTTTGAGAATGCCTCCAGATCGGCACCTTTCCTTACGAAGGTATCGGGAGAAAGTTTCACAAAGTCAACGTCCCTCAGATAACTCTTGCAGGAATACTTGTCGAAGACGACCGAGGTGACGAAGGCGCTGCAGCTGCTGAAAGGAACGCCCAGCATCTCGAGATATCCCTGAAGCTGGCCCGTTTCTCCCGGAGAGCCATGCTGCATGATGTATGCGAAGTCGAATTTTATCTTCTCGCCATAGACGTTCACCGAAAAGTCATTCTTGCTGACTTCAGGACGGGCCATCTCGGGGAAGGCCACCCTCATCGAATTCTTTTTCTTGAAAGCGACAAGCTGCCACTTTCCGAACCTTGCGAAAATTTCATACACGTTGTACTCGGTCTCATCGATGTGTGAAGCCGTGTACTCTCCGCTACGGCACGACACCTCCCATTCGGAGGAATCACTTCCGTAGACGACAGCGACATTGTTGTATTTGCCCATGCGATCAGTAAAAATATCTAATCAAAATAGAAATCCGCTTCCTTCTGGTCCTGAGAAGTAGTGGCATCCGAATCCCCTCCGGTACAGCTGAGATCGAAACTGCTTCCGGCCGGCTGGAGGAACTTGTCGCTCTCCGATATGCCGAGGGTTCCGTCCTTCAGAATCTTATTCATCCAGATTCCCCAGATCGGAAGTGCCATGTTGGAACCGCCTCCGAGGGCAAGGGACTGGAAATGGACCTGACGGTCTTCTCCGCCGACCCAGATTCCGGCCGTGATTGAAGGAGTGTATCCGATGAACCATCCGTCGGAGTTGTCATTGGTGGTTCCTGTCTTTCCGGCTATTTCCCCGCGAAGCGCATACTTGCCGCGAAGACGTGAAGCGGTTCCGCTTGTGACGACACTCTGCATCATGTTTGCCATAAGGTAAGCGGTCTGTTCGCTGATCGCTTCCCTCTTCCTGTTGGTGAACTCGGTGATGACATTGCCCTGGTTGTCTTCAATTCTGGTGACGAACAGAGGGGAAACGTAAACTCCCTTCGAAGGGAAAGTGTTGTATGCGGACACCATCTCATACACCGACAGGTCCGCCGAACCGACGCAAAGCGAAGGGACCGCCTCAAGATGGCTTCCTATTCCCATCTTTCTCATCATCTGGACCAAAGCGTCAGGTCCGAACTGCTTCATAAGATAAGCGGAGATATTGTTTGAGGAATGGGTAAGACCCCACTTGAGAGTCACCGTCTGACCTATCCAGCTTGCGTTGTCCGTGCTTCGCGGAGTCCAGGTCTGGTCACCGATGATGAAGGTCTGAGGCACGCATACGGTCTTGTCACAAGGAGTCATTCCCTCCTGCATCGCCAGGGTATAGAGGAACGGCTTCACTGTCGAGCCAATCTGACGCTTTCCCTGACCGACATTGTCGTACTTGAAATACCTGTAGTTCGGTCCACCGACATATGCCCTTACGTAACCGGTCTGGGGTTCTATTGCCATGAAGGCGGCACGAAGATGTGACTTGTAATAACGGATGGAGTCGTCAGGGGTCATGGTCGTATCGATATAACCCTTCCCTTCCCAAGAGAAGACTCTCATCTTTGTCGGCTCCGAGAAGGTCTTGGTGATTTCAGCATCGCTGAGCCCTTCCTTCTTAAGCACTCTCCAACGGTCGCTCCACCTCCTGGCCTGGTTCATGACCCTCTCTATTGTCTCATCGGGAACGTCATTCGAGAACGGGGCGTTCTTCTTTGTCTTCAGGTCCCTCCAGAAACTCTTCTGAAGGTCTTGGCCAAGATGCTCCGCAACTGCCTCCTCAGCATACTTCTGCATCTTGTAATTGATAGTGGTGTAGATTCTCAGACCGTCACGGTCGATGTCGTATTTCTCGCCGTTGGGCTTTCTGGTCTTCTCAAGCCAGCCGTAAAGCTGGTCATCGATCCAGCGAGTAGAGTCAACGGAGTAGTCTTCCCTTTCCGAATAGTCGGACCTCTTTGGCTTCTGTGCGTTCATGTAACGACGAAGCATGTCCCTGAAATAAGGAGCATATCCGGCATTATGGTCCTGTATCTGGTAAGAAAGGGAGATCGGAATCTCCTGTATTGAATCCCTCTCGGCAGCAGTTATGTAACCGGACTTGCACATCTGTCCTATGACGAAATTGCGCCTTACAAGGGATTTGTCAGGATTGATGGCGGGATTGTACCTGGTGGGTTTGTTGACCATACCAATAAGGGTAGCGCTCTCCTCGACGGAAAGATTCTTGGGGTCCTTTGCGAAGAAGGTCTGCGAGGCGGCTTTTATACCATAGGCGTTGCTTCCGAAAAAGACGCTGTTCAGGTACATGTCTACTATCTCCTCCTTAGTATAGTCCCTTTCAAGCTTTACGGCAGTTATCCACTCCTTGAGCTTGATCCAAACCATCTTGACGTGGGACCAACCGGGAATCTTGCTCGAGACAGTAGCCCTAGGATAAAGGGTCTTTGCAAGCTGCTGCGTTATGGTACTTCCTCCCCCCTGGCTTGAATCGCTCATCAGAAGGGTTTTCACCAGAACTCGCCCAAGGCTCTTGAAATCAATTCCCGAGTGACGGTAGAACCTCTGGTCCTCGGTAGCCACTGCGGCATTCACTATATGAGGGGACAGTTCGTCATAACCGACGTATGACCGGTTCTCTATATGGAAAGTGGTAAGGACTTCACCGTCCTGGGCGATTACTTGCGTAGCAAGCTTACTGTCCGGGTTCTCGAGTTCCTCGAAGGAAGGAATGTCCGCGAAAACCCAAACGAGCAGCAGCATCAAAGCGATCAGAACAAATGGGACAGCAAGAATTCCCCAGAACCATTTGTTCGCTTTTTTCCTGGTATCTTTTGTCATAAACTTTCTATTGAAAGTATCCGATTGAACCACACCTTTTTCCGGGCAGGAAATCTGGAACCGGGCACTTCCTTCGGTTTTCTCACGGAAGGATTGCGGGCGGGTGAAAAAGTTCGCCTACGGCGAGACTATTTTACAAATTACAAAAGTACCAAAAAATTTGGAAAATTTGAGAGAATGTCCTTTACTTTGCACCCGCAACTGACCAAAGGAGGACTATAATGGCTGAAAATCTAGTAATCGTCGAGTCTCCGGAAAAAGCCAGGACAATTCAAGGGTTCCTCGGTAAGGAGTACATAGTTAAACCCAGCATGGGACATATCCGCGACCTGCAGGATAAGAAACTGAGCGTTGACATCGAACATGGCTTCGCTCCGGAGTATGTCATCCCCAGCGACAAGAAGAAGGTCGTCTCAGAGCTGAAGAAACTGGCCAAGGGCGCCAATACGGTCTGGCTCGCTTCCGATGAAGACCGCGAGGGAGAAGCCATCTCATGGCACCTTGCGGAAGCCCTCGGGCTTGATGTCGCCACCACCAAAAGAATAGCCTTCCATGAGATCACGAAAAGCGCGATCCTCTCTGCGATCGAGAATCCCCGCACCATCAATATGGACCTTGTCAACGCACAGCAGGCAAGAAGGGTCCTTGACAGGCTCGTAGGATTCGAGCTGTCACCTGTCCTTTGGAAGAAGATCCAGCCCAAGCTCTCCGCCGGAAGGGTGCAGAGCGTGGCATTAAGGCTTGTAGTCGACCGCGAAAGGGAGATAATGTCTTTCAAGAGGGAGCAGTACTACAGCGTGGAAGCCTCCTTCCATCCTGAGAACACCCCCGCCTCCACGAAGGTCAAGGCCGTCCTCGACAAGAAGTTCAAAGGAACAGCGGATGCCGGAAAATTCCTTGAGGACTGCATAGGCGCACAGTTCACAGTTTCGGCCAAGGACCAGAAGGAAGGCGCAAGAGTCCCCGCTCCGCCCTTCACCACCTCGACTCTCCAACAAGAAGCTTCCCGCAAGCTCCGTTTCCCGGTAAGCCTCACCATGAAAATAGCCCAACAGCTGTATGAAAGGGGTCTTATCACATACATGAGAACCGACTCCGTGAATCTTTCAGGCCTGGCGATCAACGCGGCCAAGAAATTCATCACCGGAAACTACGGTGAAGAATATTCCAAAGTCCGCCAGTACAAGACCAAGACAAAAGGTGCACAGGAAGCCCATGAAGCCATAAGGCCGACTTTCATTGAGCACCCCACCATCGAAGGGACGGAACAGGAAAAGAAGCTCTACGACCTTATCTGGAAGAGGACTGTCGCATCCCAGATGGCAGATGCCAAGGTCCTCCGTACCGACATCAAGGTCAGCTCCGACAGAAGGAGCGAGAAGTTCCTCATCCAGGCCAGCGAGATTCTCTTCGACGGTTTCCTCAAACTCTATATAGAAGGAACGGACGACGCTCCCGAAGATGACGGAGAGGTGCTTCTCCCTGAAATCCATAAGGGAGACAGGATGGACCTCAAGGCTCTGGGAGCGAACTGCAAGTTCACCACACCTCCGCCAAGATACTCCGACGCCACCCTCATCAAAAAACTCGAGGAGCTTGAGATCGGCCGACCGTCCACCTACTCTCCGATCATAACGACCCTTACGACGGGCCGAGGCTACATACTCAAAGGTGACAAAGCCGGCGAGAAGATATCCGTAAAGAACCTTGTTCTCAAAAACGGTAAAGTGGAAGAGACGACAAAGGTCGAGACAGTAGGCGCCGAGAAGGGGAAACTCCTTCCCCAGGAGATAGGCATGATCGTGACCGATTACCTGATGGCGAACTTCGACCAGGTGATGGATTACAACTTCACGGCCAATGTCGAGGAGGACTTCGACCTCGTCGCAGAGGGCAAGAAGGAATGGAACTCCGTAATTTCAAACTTCTACTCCCCTTTCCACCAGAAAGTGGAGGAGGTCACCCATGACGGAATCTACAACCACGTCAGCCGTGAAATAGGCATCGACCCTTCGGACGGGAAGCCCATAGTCGCGAAATTCGGCCAATGGGGACCTTATGTCCAGAAGGGAGAGGGCGACGACAGGCAGTTCGCAAGGCTGGCTCCGGATCAGCTTATAGAGAACATAACCCTCGAGGATGCGCTCAAACTTTTCCAGCTTCCCAGGACAGTCGGTCAGCTTGAAGGAGCAGACATTGTCGTCACCAAGGGGAAATTCGGGCCTTACCTCAAGTACTGCGACAGGAACGTGTCCCTTCCGAAGGGCAAAGATCCTCTCAAGGTCACCCTGGAAGAATGCGTTGAACTTATCAAGAAGGATTCCGAAGGGAAAAAGGCACCTTCCGTCATAGCGGAATACAAAGACATCGATGTCCAGGTCATCAACGGCAGATACGGCCCCTATATCAAACATGCAGGCGCGAACGTCAGGGTTCCCAAAGGAATGAAACCGGAAGAATTCACGAAAGAGAAGTGCCTTTCAATCATAAACGGCGAGACTGTCTCAAGCGGAACAACCGCCCGTGAAATCATCCTCGAATACAAGGACATCGACGTTCAGGTCGTCAACGGCAAATACGGTCCGTACATCAAACATGCCGGCGCCAATTACAAGATTCCCAAGGAAAAGACTGCAAAGGACCTCACCCTTGAAGAGTGCAACGAGATCGTCTCCGGAACTCCGACATCCAAGAGCTCCTCAAGAAGATCCTATTCGGGAGCCGCAAAAAGGAGAAAGTGACAAAAACGCACCCCTAAAGTCGAACAATCCGGAAGAAACCAGGGCATTATTGTTGAAAAATGTAACTTTTTAGGCCTTAGATTATTCTTTTTTAAAAATAATCTTTAATTTTGCGGCCAATATAAGTTATAATTTGTAAGATATGCCCAGCTACCACATTGATCAGACCGACCAGAAAATACTCTCCTTCCTGGTCAAGAATGCCAGAATGCCTTTCCTTGAGATTGCCCGTGAGTGCGGTGTTTCAGGCGCTGCGATTCATCAGAGAGTCAAAAGATTGGAGGCAAATGGAGTAATCACCGGGTCAAGGCTCCTTGTAAAGCCTCAGGCGCTCGGTCTGAACGTTTGCGCATTTGTTAGCATATCTCTCTCTGAGGCCAGCAAATACAACGAAGTTGTAGCCAGTCTGAAGAAGATTCCGGAGGTCGTGGAGTGTCATTTCGTAACAGGGAAATACGCCCTTCTGGTCAAGATCTATTGCCTTGACAACGACCACTTGATGGAGGTACTGCTGAACACTATCCAGAAAATCCCTTACATCCAGGCTACCGATACGATGATCGCCCTTGACGAGGCGATTGACCGTCAGGTATGGGTCAAGGATTACAAGAGCACGAGCTTCGCCTCCACTACCGCTAAGGGGACAGACTAAAAGTTCGTATCTCGGGGTTTGCTCAGATTTCTATGATGGCCTCCACAGTATGGGGGCCATTATTGCATCCTGCATCTTCAGCGGGAAGAATCACTCTTGCTCAGGTCGTCCTGCATCTTCATCACCGCCTCAGCGATATAGAGATCCTCCGGAGTCGTGATTTTGAGATTGAACCTTTCTCCGGGAATATACGTGACGGGAATTCCTTTTTTCTCGGCCACAGAGGCGTCATCGGTGAAAGAAGTGTCGAATGGGCTGCGGTAGGCTGCCTTCAGGCTTTCTGAACGGAATATCTGCGGAGTCTGGGCACAAAAAGTGTGTTCACGGTCGATCTTCTGTTCGGGAATGGCTTTAAGTTCTTCTTCCCCGTCCTCATTCCTGACCTTCTCCACGGCCTTCAGCGTATCGACGCTCGGTACGACCGGTACCAGGGCCTCACACTCCTCGGCTTTTTCGAACATCCTTGAAATCATCCCGGCCGAAAGAAGCGGCCTCACGCCGTCATGGACTGCGACCAGAACTCCGTCCGGAACCCTCGCAAGGGCGTTCCTTACGGAATGGAACCTCGTTATCCCTCCTTTGACGAGAATCTGCGGGCAATGGAAATTGTGCTCCTGACAGTATTCTCTCCAAAGGTTCACGCTGTCGGAGGGAAGGACCGTAACGACCCTTATGTCCGGGTCCGCCTCGAGGAAACGTTCAATGGTACGCTGCAGTATCGCCTTCCCGTCAAGAAGAAGGAACTGCTTCGGAACATCCGTTCCCATTCTGGAGCCGTGGCCGGCAGCCGTCACTATGAGATATCTCTTTTTGCCCATAACCGGAAACTTGAACAACGCCTGCCGCAAAGATAGCAATTTTCTTTCTCCGTGAAGACATCTCAAGGATGCAGCGGGAAAGGCCTCCTTTGGCAAAGAATCAGCAAGACTATGAAAAAACGGATTTTAGAGAAGACGCTCTCTTTTTCAAGTGAATATTTTTTCTTAATTTTGACCCCGCTTA
>ERZ842401.4067-NODE-4067-length-17403-cov-9.558335_pt1 | contig 17403 bp, 11 predicted proteins | sample MGYA00521270_ERZ842401 | MGnify/ENA primary metagenome ERZ842401 (study PRJEB31892, sample SAMEA3878208) | bioreactor metagenome | biome: Moose rumen | place: Sweden | collected 2011-10 | study: EMG produced TPA metagenomics assembly of the PRJEB12797 data set...
TAATCGCATTAATTGCACGGTTATTCTCATTTTCTGAGAAAAAGCTTCTCAAATCCAAAATAATTGTTGTAACTTTGCTCATGGCTTCTAAGTTTGAACTTTATCGTTTGACGATTATAAAGTTACTCATTTCCTGTGAGTTACACAAACTTCGAAGCCTTTTTTATTCCTATTTTATGTTAAATTATGCAAGTGCGCCATCACTTGCGAAACTTTAGTATAAACATATAATCTGAAAAAAACACTCCTTTTGGAGGAATATTTTATGTCAGAGAGAGATTTCCCGCTATGTGGGACTCTCTGATGTACCTGCAGACAAAGTATAATTTGCAGACTGCACGACAATCTAGGAGGTGGCTGCTGTGTTTGGAGAAGGGTATAAATAAACTATGCCCCTACATTTTATAAAAAAGAAAGCAATGCATCGATGGTATTTGGAGGGAAAATACTATCTTTGCAGCTACAAAAATAGCAAATATTGAGCTTATAGCGTTTTCTGAAACATCTTAAAACAGCAATTCTAAGATTCCGAAACGTGAAAAGCTACCAAGGCTCATGCTCCATCTGGAGTGTGGGCACAGGTAGTATGCAGCGTTTCGGAGGGCTATGCTGTGCCTTAGATGTTTCCTGTATATTATTCTGCTGCCCTTCACTCCTTCATTTGTACATTGTTAATATATAGTAAAATGCCAAGACAAAGGAAATTTCTAAACTCAGCAAATGACCACTATCTAAACTTCTGCGGATTGACAAATCCCAATGAGCAAGAGCAGGTGCTACTTGCCATCATTGATCAGAAAAACAAACGAATACATATTCTCGAAGCAGACAATCATGATTTGAGATGTAAATATGATGAGCAACAATTAATCAATGCCGCACTACAGCGCCAGATAGAAGATCTGACGCTGAAACTGGCAGAGGCTGTGAGTGGTCATGATGATGTGGAGGTAGTGAGGCGCATGCTCACAAGGGCGTTCTCACACTTGCCTGTAAATATGGCATCGCTATGACGTGCGTGGAGTGTGGCATTAAGCCTGAAGAGGTGCCGGTGGAGGCGATACTACAAGGACATCAGTTGGCGTTTGAACGCTAAGATGCAAGAATGCATACGGCGGAGCCGTAAATTAAAAAATGCAAAAATGCAAAGATGCAACAATTAAAATCTCCTCTGCGCTGCGAAGCACGTAGGAGTAAACAACAGAAAAGCCCCAAGACTTGGGGCTTTTGCTGTTTAAATCGGTTCCTGTTCAGGGGTGGTCTCCTTCTTGACTTCAGGAGTTTCACCCTTTTGCTGCGGATTGCTCCGTGAACGTCTGTCGCCAATGTTTGGCCTGTCGTTTCCAGAACGTCCGTTCCCTACTTGTGGGCGATTGCCCTGCGTGCGTCCATTTCCTGCCATAGGCTGGCGGTTTCTGCCCTGAGGCACGGTGACGCGAGGCGCAGGCTGTGGACGGGGCACGGTGACATGCACATTGGGGCGTGGACTGTCTGCGTAGAGGGCTCCGCGGCTGGAGAGGTAGAGCGTGAACTGAGAGGCGCTCAGGATGTGGCGCAGCTTGTTCTCGTACTTGTCCCACGCCTTGCGGTACTCACGGTCACTCAGCTCTATCGGGGCCTTGCCCTCAAACAGGTAGTGATACCTCATATTCAGCTCCATCACTTCCATGCGTTGCGGTTCGGAGAGCGCCAACTGGCGTGCCATGCGGCTGGTGACCTGCTCCACTGCTACATCGCTGCGAGTCGCACGAGTATTTTCTTTTTCTGCAGCCTGCAGTGAAGTCAGGCTCACCATTGCCACAAACAATGTCATCATAAAAACAATCTTTTTCATAACCTTACCCTTTCTTTTAGTTGATGTCGTTAGTCAATCTTCTGAGAGGGGGTGGTTGAAAAGGTTTCCCCCTCGCTTCTATTCATTTAGACCAAGGGAGAAACAGAACGTTTAAACGCAATAAGAGTATTTAACTTCTGAAGCCTGAAATGTTAATATTTGAATGCAATGTAGGAGTGGGGCTTGATGGTCATGGAGAACTTGTTCACTTGGCTTGGCGTTCCCCTACGGCCTACAGGCGAGGTCTCTACAGCTGCATTGATGGTGCCGCTTTCTTCCAGATTGGTGAGCTTCGTGATGCTGGCATCGTTGGCCACCAACTTGATGTTCACAGGCTCATCGTTGAAGTTCTCTACGATCAGCGTGCGATTGTCATACATGAAGAGGCTCACCTTAGACGGACCTTCGAGGTAGAAGTCGAGGTCTTGGCTCATGGTGCGACGGATCTCGTTCAGGGCAGCATCTGGATAGTCGTACAGGTTGCCCATGTCGTCAGGAATAGTCAGCACATAGAGGTAGGCACCGTTGTAGAGGGCCTTGTGCAGGATAGGCCAACCAGACACACCGCCTGTGAGCGGACGGCCTGCGCTGATGACTTCCCAACTGTCATTGGTCTGGTAGAGCACCTGTGGGATGATGAACTCACGCTTGCTCTGGCCATAGCGTCCGAAGTCGTAGACCATAGCCTTGAGGTCAGAGCAGCGCAGTTCGCATACCTCTGCAATCTTCTCAGGGATGGCCTTCAGCAGTCCGGAGGTGATGATGACATCGCGTCCGCTGTCCAGCTGCTTCCTGATCTTGTCCATGAGGTTAGGATCGCCAGCAGCTTGCTGAGTGAGCAGCAAGATCTTCTGGTCTTCTGCAAAGGTAGGATAGATGTCCATAGGCAGGCCGATCATACCCAGATAGTTCTGGAGGAAGTCTTCTCCCAGCACGTGGAAAGGCTTGTAGGACTTGATGCCGATAGGCTTGCCCAGATGTCCCAGCAGGTTGTCTGCCTTTCGCAGCACCACGTCAGCGATACGGGCCATCGTGGTAGGGGTCACCGTCTCCTTGCCATTCTGGAATGGTGCACGCATCTCGTCGTAGTCCCAAGAGGTGCCTGTGCCCTGCCAAGGACCGCGGAAGCTGTCGTTCAGTCCCACACCAATCAGCTGGTTGTAGGCGAAGAGCATCACGTCACGGGCCTGTGCGATGGTAGTGAGGTGCAACTGTTCTGCGTAGCGGTCCATGCTCATGTTGATGCCACCAGCGTCTACCCAGCCACCACCATTGCGACCAGGAGCCAAGTTCTCGAAGTAGCGCATCACGTTGTAGCTAAGGTAGTTCTGCAAGTGCTGAGCGCTGGCAGGGTCACGCGTCTCCGTGCCTGTCCACACCCCATCGAAGATCTGAGGGCCGTATTCGAGGTTGAAGCCTAAGCCTTGGAAATGGTCGTACCAGTTGGGGTACTTGATGATAACCTTCACCTTAGGGTTCACACGCTTGGCAGGACCAACCACCAGATTGCGTCCAGCTTCGTTCATGAGTTCCAGGCGGTACTGCGTCCAGGTCTTGTTGCCCTTGGCCTTGATCTCAGCTTCCGACTTGCAGCTGGTGAAGAAGAAGTCGTCCAGCAGGAACTCATCGAAATGCTTGGCCGTATGTTCAGCGATCTGCTGCACCAGTTTGCGATGCTCTGGGTCTGAATAGCAGAAGGTCTCGAAATCATTAGACTCATTGATGGTATAGGTGATACCACCAGCCACCTCGATGCCCTTGCTCTGGAAGAACTTCTTGGCTTTCTCCAGCGTAGCGTCATCTACGATGAGCAGGTCGCGATGCGTCTCCAGATAGATTTTGTCCACATCCAGCTGGCGGGAAATGATGTTCCACGTAGAGTCCAGCCACTGGGCATCTTTCATCTTATCTACCTCATAGGCTCTCACATAGACCGAAACTTTAAAGTTACGGTGGGTGGCATGTGCAGAAGTGAAAACCACGGTGCCCAGTACCAGGCAGAGCAGTAATCGGAGTAATGCAAATCTTTTCATAAGCATGCGTTTGATTTGATATTAGACTTATTAGGTTTCTGTATTACAAAAGTAAGGATAAAAACTGAAGAAACAAACAAAAAAGCGAAATATCCTCACAAATGAGGATTGCATATCTGAATGGGGTGCTCTATCTTTGCACCAGCGAATAAAATGGATGAATAAACTATGATGATGAAAAGAATTTTTTCCCCCATGTTGATAGGGCTCACCTGTCTGGGCACACTCCCCGTGCAAGCCGATGACGTGAAGACGCCTATAGACAGTGTGATAGTGAGAGATATCGAGGAGGTGGTGGTGATCTCTACCCCAAAGGAGCACCAGAACCTGCGCCAGCAGACACTCTCTTCTACCTCTTTCTCACAGCTGGAGATGCGCACCAAGGGCGTGAACTCCATCAAGGGTGTCTCTGCGATGGTGCCCAACCTCTACATGCCTACCTACGGCTCGAAGCTGACCACTGCTACCTATATCCGTGGTATCGGCTCACGCATCAATACGCCTGCTGTGGGACTCTATGTGGACAATATACCTTATATCAATAAGAATGCGTTCGACTTTAACTTCTCTGACATAGAGCGTGTGGACGTGCTGCGCGGCCCTCAGGGCACGCTGTATGGACGCAATACGATGGGCGGACTGATACGCCTCTATACCAAGTCGCCCTTCAACTATCAGGGTACGGACCTGCAGCTGGGAGCAGCGACCTATGGCGACTATAAGGCCAGCATCACGCACTACCACCGCATCAGCGAGAAGTTCGCTTTCTCTGGCGGATTCTTCTACGACCATCAGGGGGGCTTCTTCAAGAACACCTTTAATAATAAGAAGGTGGACGATGGCGATGAGTTCGGGGCGCGTGTGCGTGCCATCTACCTGCCAGGCGACAATACCAAGCTGGATTTTACGCTGAGCTATGAGCATCTGGATCAGGGGGCTTATCCTTACGAGGAAGTGGGGCTGGCTACTGATATCTACAATCAAGGGGAGAAGAAGGGGATCATAGCCTACAATCGTGAGGGCAGCTACAAGCGCAACCTGCTGAATGCGGGCCTAAACTTGGAGCACCAAGCCAACAGCTTCATCTTCAGCAGCATCACAGGCTTCCAGTTCCTGAAAGACGATATGAACATGGATCAGGACTATACCGCAGAGGACATTTTCACCCTGCGCCAGAAGCAGAACGGAAAGTCGCTCTCGCAGGAGTTCGTCTTCAAGTCGGATCCTAACACCACCTTGCCTTGGCACTGGACCACGGGCATCAGCGGCTTCTATGAGTGGCTGAAGACCGATGCTCCTGTGACCTTCTGGGGCGATGGCGTGAAGACGATCATCGAAGACCATGTGAACAGCGTGTTTGAGTGCCTGAAGGACCAGAACCCGCGCATGCCAACGATGGCCCTCGATGTGACGGACAACAACTTCGTGATAGCTGGTCTGTTTGATACGCCAACCCTGAACACGGCCCTCTATCATCAGAGCACCTTCGACATCACCAAAAAGCTGTCGCTGACCATCGGGGCACGCTTGGAGTATGAGAAGACGTGGATAGACTATAATTCTGCCACCAACCTCACGTTCGACTTCCTGATGCCCGACTTTGAGCGCATCCCTGCCATGCAGGGCATGCTGGCAGCCTTGAAGGGCATCCAGATAGACCCCGGATTCGTGGGTAAGCTGCACAAGGACACGTGGCAACTGCTTCCGAAGTTCGCCCTGAAGTACGACTTCAATGCCCGCAACAATGTCTATGCCTCTGTCTCAAAGGGCTATCGCGCTGGTGGCTACAACATCCAGATGTTCTCCGACCTTATCCAGAGCAAGATGTCGAGCGACATGACCAGTGCCATCAATGAGAAGAGTGGCGGACGTATGGAGCAGATGGGAGGCGGTGCTTTCACCCCGCATGCTGTGGAGTATAATGTGGCAGAATCTATCGAGTACAAGCCAGAGACGTCTTGGAACTACGAGGTAGGTACGCACCTCACCAATGCCAAGCAGACCCTGCAGGCCGACTTTGCTGTGTTCTATGTGAAGACTAAGAACCAGCAGATCTCACAGTTTGCTCCTTCTGGCTTAGGTCGTCTGACAGTCAATAAGGACGAGAGCACCAGCTATGGCGCAGAGGCCAGCCTCAAGGCACAGCTGACAGACGCCTTCAGCGTGAATGCCAACTATGGCTACACGTATGCCACCTTCAAGGCCAACAATGGTTCTGAGAACACGCTGAGGAAATACGTGCCCTTCGTGCCAAAGCATACGTTCACCCTCGGAGGCCAGTATGTGATTGCCCTGCGTGAAGGCTCCTTCCTCGATGACATCACGCTGAATGCCAACTATACTGGTCAGGGCCGTATCTACTGGACGCTGGACAACAACGCTTCACAGAAGTTCTATGGCACGCTGAACGGTCAGGTAGGCTTCCGCAAGGGAGATATCAATCTGGATGTGTGGATTCACAATGCACTGGACAGCGACTACACTGCTTTCTACTTCGAGAGCCGTGGCATTGGGTTCCGTCAGCAGATCAATCCGCTGCAAATGGGAGTCAACCTGCGTTGCAGATTCTAAATATACCGCAGATACAAATACAACTTTTATTATTACAGTTTAGTTATTAATAGCACCGCAATGCGGGCATCTGCCTTTTTCATGAAGGGGGTGTCCGCATTTGCCACATCTATAGGTGGTGGACTTCATGAGTTGGTAGGTGCGCCTGAAGAAGAGGAAGATGAAGCCTGCCAAGAACACGTAGCCCACGTAGTAGCGCGTGCCATAGATGAAGATGAGGTAGCAGAGCACCAAGGCAGAGGCCAGTCCGAGGATATAGAACACGGCTGCATCGACATTCAGCAGGCGGAAGGCCTCACTCAGCGCAGCGATCAGTACCACCCAGAACAGCCAGAAACAAACCAGCAGCACGGCGAGGATAAACGGAACCTCAAACGGAGAGAGGGTGGGGTTGTAGTAGAAATGCTCCCACGTCTCTGGATAGAAATGGCGGATGCTCTCGTAGAGCGTGGCGCTGAACGCCATGAGCAGACAGAGGAAGAGTGGGTAGGTACTCCCGATGTCGTTGAAGTAGATCAGCTTCAGTTGCTGTCTGCGAAATGCCTGAATGATGATGGCTATGATGAACAGGGACAAGGTGATGAGGAAGTAGCTCAGGTGCGTGTCAGCAAACACATGGATGGCATTGGATATGTCGTTCACTGGGAGAAAGTTGGGACGGATGTCCTTCAGATACACCCAGCCCTGTACCTCTTGGGAGTGGGCCAGCTTCACCAAGATGCTGTCTCTGAGCATCAGGGAGTCGATGGCAAACTCAGCCACCACCACCAGATCACCCTCGTACACCATGTTCTGGCAGTCCTGCAGGGGCAGGCAAGCCAGGTTGATGGAGTCTGTGATTACCTCGAAGTTGGTATCCAGCGTGAAGTGATAGTCGTTCAGGTAGCGCAGGGAGTCTTGCGCCGTCTCGCTCATTTCCTCCGTGAAGGCGGGCTTGGGATATTCGCAGGAAACGAGGGTGAGCAGGAGTATGGCGAGCAGTAGGCAGGCTTTCTTCATCGCTCCTCCTTCTCTAAGGACACTTTCATCTGGCAGTGCTTACAGTCGAAGGTGAGGTGGAAGCGTCGTCCGTCCATGCTTCGCAAATAGAGAGGTTCCTTCAGGGAGGTGTTGCGCTCTTGATGCTTAGGGCACCACCCCATGCTGAAGCGGATGCAGTGGCGACAGAACATCACGGTGGCCCCCTCTACGGGTTCACGCTCGAAGGCTGGAGCAACCGTTTCCACACCATGCGCTTGGTAGAATGCAGCAGCTTTGGCGTTCATCACATTGCCCAGGTAGGTCAGTTCCTGTACAGGGTAGGCATGGGTGGTAGGCTTCCATGCTGCCACCTCTTGGCGGTAGTTGATGCGTCGTACCTTGATCAGTTCTTCTATCACCTGTCTGCGCAGCTCCGTGAGCGTGGAGGCAGGGATGAACCAGTTGGCTGTGAGTGCCAACTCTATATCTTCTGCCTTTGTTTCAAACGGTGTATTCCCCAGCTTGCAGAGTTGTTTGCGCAGGTTGTCCTCCTGAGGCGTACGTGCCAGTTCCTTGGGACTCTGGAACGTCAGCGAGGTGCTATACTCATCTTCATCTGTCGCTGTGAGGGCGAATCCGAAAGGCGTCTCAGCTAGTTTCCAAGCCAGATGCAACTTGCGCTCTGCAGAGGGGCGTGCCAAGAGCTTGTCGAACTCCTGGTCTTGGTTGCGGAAAAGCTGGGTGCGAGGCAAGAGCTTGGGCACCTCCCCTTGCGGGAAGAGGCGGTTGCCATCCACCTTATTGACTCGGAAACCCTGCAACTTCCCATTTTCATCGAGGTAGCACACCCCATCGCCATTGTGGAAAGGCTTCAGGCCTGCCACCGTCAGGAAGGCACTATGACGCTCCTTCACCCTGCCCATCGGCTCTCCCATAGACTTGGGCGTGTTGGGGTTGGAGATGTCGTGCGTGCGCCCATGCAGGAAGTAGTGCGTGAAACCACGATTGAAGCTCTTCTCCAGCTGGGGCTCGAAGGTGAGGTGAGAGGTACCCGACGAACTCCGCATGTATTCAGGCCTGCGCTTGAAGATGCGGTCCAACTGCTTCCGATAGGCCGCTGTGACATTCTTCACATAGCCGGCCTCCTTCAGTCGCCCCTCTATCTTCAGGGAGGTAGTCCCCGCATCAAGCAGTTGCTCCAGCAGGTCCAGTTGGTTCATGTCCTTGAGGGAAAGCAGGTGCTTCTCCTCCACCAGATGCTTGCCTGTGGCGTCCTCCAGATGGAAGGGCAGGCGACAGAACTGGGCACACTCTCCACGATTGGCACTGCGTCCGAAGCACGCCTGACTGGCATAGCACTGTCCGCTGAAGCTCACGCAAAGCGCTCCATGCACGAAGACCTCCAATGCCGTCTGCGGACAAGCCTCATGGATCTCACGGATCTCCTCCAGCGTCAGCTCTCGTGCCAGCACCACTTGGCGGAAGCCCGCTTCACTGAGGAAGCGCACCTTCTCAATGCTACGATTGTCCATCTGCGTACTGGCATGCAGGGGGATAGGGGGGAGGTTGAGCATGGTGATGCCCATGTCTTGCACGATGAGGGCATCTACCCCGATGCGATAGAGCTGCCAGATCAGAGCCTCTGTCTCCTGCAGTTCCTCATCTTTCAAGATGGTGTTCAGCGTCACATAGATGCGCACATTGTAGAGGTGGGCATACGCCACCAGTTGGGCGATGTCCTCCACAGAATTGGTGGCTTGGGCACGGGCACCGAACTTAGACGCACCGATATATACCGCGTCTGCCCCGTGGTTCACAGCCTCTATGCCGCATGCCAAGTTTCGGGCAGGCGCAAGCAGTTCTATGGGACGCACCTCCTTCATGATGGTTATTTGATATCCTCAATATTATAAGGTGTCTCCTGATAGACGAAGTAGTTCAGCCAATTGGTAAACAGCAAGTTGGCATGCGCCCTCCAGCGCACCACCACCCCCTCTTCAGGATGGTCATGCAGGTAGTAGTTGCGTGGCATCTCTATAGGCAGTCCCTTGCCCAAGTCGCGCTTATACTCCGTATCCAGTGTCAGAGGCGAATACTCCGAATGTCCTGTGATGAAGAACTCTCGTCCCCCTCTGGCCTCCACCATATACACGCCCGCTTCCTCACTCTCTGAGAGTAGCGTGAGGTCAGGACAGCGTAGGATATCGTCCTTATGCACCTCCGTATGGCGGCTATGCGGTACGAAGAACACATCGTCGAACCCACGGAAGATGGGGTGCAGCGGTTGTAGTTTCCGATGTTCGAAAATGCCAAACATCTTCTTCTCCAGCGGATATTTGGGGATGCCATAAAAGTGGTACAGTCCTGCTTGGGCAGCCCAACATATATATAAGGTGGACGTGACATGCGTACGTGCCCAGTCGAAGATGGCTGTCAGTTCATCCCAGTAGGTCACCTTCTTGAAATCCAGTTGCTCCACAGGGGCGCCCGTCACTATCATGCCATCGTACTTCTGCGTGCGCATCTCCTCAAAGTCGGTATAGAACGCCATCATGTGCTCCACGGGCGTATTCTTCGACGTGTGGCTCTTCAGCTTCATGAACGTCACCTCTATCTGCAGGGGTGAGTTGGAGAGCAGACGTATCAGGTCCGTCTCCGTGGTGATCTTCAGCGGCATCAGGTTCAGCACGGCGATGCGCAGTGGGCGTATGTCCTGCTGTGTAGCCCTGGAGTGGTCTATCACGAAGATGTTTTCCTTCTTCAGCAGCTCGATGGCTGGTAGCTTATTGGGTAGATTCAGTGGCATAACAATACGATTTTTGGTTGCAAAGATAAACATTAACTGCATAAAATCCACAAACATGGGGTGAAAAAAGGAAATGGATGGGCAGCATAAATATAGAAAGTACTATGGCAAAACCTAAAAAAAGGGAGAGTTGTTGCAATTCTCAGAAAGAATCTCTATTTTTTCCCTTCAGACTCTCTGGAAGTATACAAGGCTGTCTGGGGTGGTTATTTCGGGAGTAAATTAAAAGCTATTGAATGATTCGAACGGGATTGTAGTACTATTTAGGAAAGGCGACTTGCAGGATTGAGCAAGTCGCCTTTATTATGGTGTTAAAAGATAATGAAAGTTGACTACTCAAATAAAACAACGCGATTCGACTGAATAACGTGTGGTTTATTTGGCCGATAAAATGCCATTTGTTCTATTTTGCGGCAGAATATAATATGTTTTATTTTGCCGAATCGGCATCTTTTGCTATATTTGCGGCAGAATATGACAATCGGAATATGGTAATAGGAAGAAAAACAGAAATACAGGAACTGGAAGAACTCTATAGGAGTGATAGGCCTGAGTTCGTTGCCATCTATGGGAGGCGACGAGTCGGAAAGACTTTTTTGGTGAAGCAAGCCTTGAAGGGGCGCATTACTTTTCAGCATACAGGGGTCTCGCCCGTCAATCAAGAGGGTGAGAGAGGTCGCATGAAGATACAATTAGAGAGTTTTTATTATTCTTTGCTTAGTCAGGGGTTAGAGGGTTATAAAACGCCTAAGTCTTGGATGGAGGCTTTCTTTCTGTTGGAGCAGTTGCTAATCAAACTCGACAAGGGTGACAGGCAGGTTGTCTTTATAGATGAATTGCCTTGGATGGATACGCCACGTTCAGGCTTTCTCCCTGCTTTCGAGAGTTTCTGGAATGGATGGTGCAGTGGTCGTGACAACCTGATGTTGGTGGTTTGCGGCAGTGCTACTTCTTGGATTTTAGGTAATCTGTCTCGGAACAAGGGAGGATTGTATGGACGTCTTACAGACGAGATAAAGTTGTCTCCCTTTACCTTGAAAGAATGCGAGGATTATTTTGCCCACGAACAGGTGGAGATGTCTCGTTACGATGTCGTTCAATCATATATGATATTTGGAGGAATCCCCTACTACCTGAGCTATTTCAAGAAAGGCTATAGCTTAGAAAGAAACGTGGATAGCATCCTCTTTGGCAGAAATCCTCGGCTGAAGGATGAATTCGATCGGCTTTTCAATGCCATCTTCAGCAATGCGGAGGATTGTAAGAGAATTATTCGTCTGTTAGCTTCCCGCCACAGCGGATTTACTCGTGAAGAGATTGCTAAAAGCACCAAGCTTCCTTTGGGGGGAGGACTCTCAGATACGCTCTCTGCATTGGTGGAAAGCGACTTTGTTTTCCGATATTCTCCTTTTGGTAAGTCTGCGAATGTGGAATATTATAAACTAGTGGATAATTTTTGTCTCTTTTGGCTCAAATACGTGGAGCCAAATCTTTCGGAGGCAAATTTCATGACAAACCATATTACCTCGGACATCATGAAGTCGTGGCATGGGATTGCTTTTGAAGAGGTCTGCTGGCAGCACATCACGCAAATCAAAAGATCGTTGGAAATCGGAGGGGTGAGGGCTACCCTGTCGGCGTGGAGTGTGAAAGGTGATGATGATGCAGAAGGGGTTCAGATAGACCTTCTTATTGTGCGGGGTGATAATGTAGTGAACCTTTGCGAGATGAAATTTGTCCAGATGCCCTATGTCATAGGGAAGGAGGAAGAGCTGAAGTTAAGGAATCGAATAGAGGTCTTGAAAAAACATCTTTCATCCAGACAAACCGTACACCTGACCTTGGTGAGTACCTATGGGGTAGCATATGGGAAGCACAGCGGAATAGTTCAAAAAGAAGTGACAATGGATGATTTATTTACTTGATAACAGGACATATGAATATATACATTCAGAAAATATGGAAGTTCCTCACAGTGGATATGTGGCACTATACGGAGGGAGATGACCTGCGCATCCCACCGTTGCTGCTCAATGTGCTGAAGGCTGTGGCTATCACTGTGCGGGGCATCTTCAATCAGAAGCTCACCGTCAGGGCATCGGCACTGACCTACAGCACCTTGCTGGCAGTGGTGCCTCTCTTTGCCATCATCTTCGCCATTGCCCGTGGATTCGGACTCGACGACCTGGTGGAGCAGCAGATCACCATGGCGCTGGGCGACAATACGGAGGTGGTGCAGACGGTGCTGGGCTTCGTGAACTCCTATCTGGAGCAGACGCGAAACGGCATCATCATCGGGGTGGGCATCGTGCTGTTGCTCTGGACCGTATTCAATCTGGTGAACAATATCGAGGTGACATTCAATAACATCTGGATGGTGAAGAAAGACCGCAGTCCGTCACGTATGTTCATAGACTATCTGGCCCTGCTGCTCGTCATGCCCTTGCTGATCCTCTTCTCTGGGGGTCTGAGCGTCTTCATCTCCACCCTGGCCGATCAGGCAGAGAGCTACCTGCTTTTAGGACCACTGGCCAAGTTCTTCGTGAAGCTGACACCCTTTGCGCTCACATGGCTTATGTTCACGGGCCTCTACATCTTCATCCCCAATACCAAGGTGAAGTTCAAGAACGCCTTGGTGGCAGGCATCTTGGCAGGTTCGGCCTACCAGCTCTTCCAGTACCTATATATTAGCGGACAGATCTGGGTATCGCGCTACAATGCCATCTATGGTAGCTTCGCAGCCCTCCCGCTCTTTCTGCTCTGGATGCAGGTGGCGTGGACCATCTGCCTCATAGGCGTGGAGCTGACCTATGCCAGTCAGAACCTCACCAAGTTCGACTTCGAGAAAGAAACCCGCCTCGTCAGCCGTCGCTACAGTGATTTCGTCTCCCTGCTCATCCTCTCCATGGTGGCCCATCGGTTCGAGGAAGGCGAGGCTCCCTATACAGCCTTGGAACTCTCTAAGGAAGGGAAGATACCTATCCGCCTCACGCAGCAGTCTATCAACGAGCTCATGGAGATGAACCTGCTGCACGAGAAGCTTTCAGAGGATAATGAAAGCACCTACCTGCCCTCTGTGGACATCTCCATGCTCACGGTGGCCAAGGTACTCGACGCACGTGTGCGCAAGGGCAAGGAGAATTTCAAGGTAGATAAGGAGATGCGCTTCCAGAAGCAGTGGGAGGCCCTGATGGCAGCCTATGAGGAAGGCTACGAGAATGCCTCACATGTATTAGTAAAAGATTTATATCATGGACAAGAGAGCTAATGGACATGCGGCGATCATCCTCGCCAACGTGATTTTCGGATTGGGCGTACCTGTGACCAAGTACTTGCTGGACGACTGGGTGACCCCGATGACCTATATGGCAACCCGCTGCATAGGCGCAGCACTCATCTTCTGGACGATAGCTGCCTTCTTGCCTAAGGAGAAGGTGGAACGCAAGGACCTGCTGGTGATCCTGCTGGCTGGCCTTCTGGGATTTGTGGTGTCACAGACCCTCACGGCTTGGTCGCTCAACTATACCAGTCCTGTCTATTACTCCCTGATAGCCACCCTCACGCCTATCGTCACCATGCTGCTGGCCATCCCGTTCCTGCATGAAGGCACCACGCCCATCAAGACGCTGGGTGTGCTCCTGGGTATCGGGGGTGCAGCCTTGATGGTCTTTGTGAAATGGCAGACCGATGCAGGGAGCAATGACCTTCTCGGCATCTTCTACGCCTTGCTCAGTCTGCTTACTTGGTGCATCTACCTTATCATCACGCGCAAGGTGTCTGCCAAGTACAGTGCCGTCACGCAGATGAAGTGGGTATTCCTCATCTCCACCGTGGCCGTGCTGCCTTTCGCTTGGAACGAGCTCCCTCAGACTGTTCTCTATGGCGGTGGATGGAGTTCGGAGATATGGTCGGGCATTGCAGGCATGGCATTCATCGTGATCTTTGCCACGGTGCTGGGCTATTTCTTCATCCCATACGCCATGAAGTACCTGCGCGCCACTACTGTGAGCGTCTATACCAACCTGCAGCCAGTGGTGGCCTCATTGGTAGCCATTGCCATCGGGCAGGACGTGCTCACGTGGGACAAGCCCGTGGCAGCCGTCTTGGTGCTCCTCGGAGCGTGGTTGGTCACTGCCGAGTTCAAGAAGAAATCCTGAAGATTAGAACAGACTGAGTATCAGGAACCAGAGCACTGGCACCAGCAACGCAGGGAGCAAGTTCAGTGTCTTGCAGTCCTTGAGACCTAAGAGTCCCAAGCCGCTACCCATGATCATCAGTCCGCCTACCACCAGCAGCTCTGCCATCAACGCATCGCTTATCGCAGACGCAGAAATCTTGGCTACCAGCCAGAACATGCCCTGCCAGCAAAACAGCACGGGAGCAGCCAAGGCCATGCCTATGCCATAGGTAGAGGCAAAGACGATGCTCGATACCAAGTCCAGCGTAGCATTGGTGAAGAGGAACGTATGGTCGCCCTTCAAGGCAGAGATAACAGGTCCCAGCATGGAGAGCGGCCCTATGCAGTAGAGCAGGATGGCCGTAGCCAGTCCGTCAGCCAGTTTGTTAGGCGAAGCCGATTTAGAGCGCTTGTTCACCAGTTGCTTGAACCTCCCATCGATGTCCAGCCTTGTGCCCACCAGACCGCCTATGGCCAGCGAGACGATGAACAGCACGGGATACTCACTCTTTGGAAAGTTGGTGATGGTGGCATTTAGGCCTATGGCCAGCGAAGCCAGTCCCAGACCCGTGTACAGCACTTCCTTGTATTTGTCTTTGATGCCCCTATGGAGCAATGCCCCAATGACGGCTCCAGCAATGATGGTGCCGGTGTTGACGATGGTTCCAATCATACTTATTTAGTTGTTTTGATCTTCAAAAATACTGGTCATAGGTCTTCCTACCCATGCCTGTGGCGTTTCCAATCCTAAGATATAGGCTACGGTGGCAGCCACGTCATATTGCATCATGGCATCCGTCATCTGGAAACCCTGGCGTATGCCCTTGCCATAGGCGATAAACGGTGAGAGCATCTCATCCAGCGTTATGCCCCCGTGTCCCTTGTCTATGCCTCCATGATCGGCTGTCAGCACGAAGATGGTGTCATCATAGATGCCCGCCTCCTTGGTCGCCTCTATCAGTTGTGCGATGCACTCATCTAGAATGGTCTCGAAGGCATAGTACTTCTCTGTGTACCATCCGTAGGTATGCCCCGTCTCATCCAGTCCGCCAAAGTACACGGCAAAGAGCGTAGGTTTCTCCTCCTTGATCACCTTCACGGCCTCTTTCACATAGTCCAATGGGTCGCCACAGTCCTCTCCAAACTCCTTGCCATAGCCTGCATGATCAAGTTGCAACACATGATCCACTGCCAGCGTGTCTATCACGTACTTGATGCCGTCCCAGTCGAAGATAGCTGCCGTCTTGCTCTCTGGCTGCTTCTCCTTCAGTATGGAGAAAATAGTAGGAAATATGCCATGTTCATTCGTCACAGACGATGGAATCTCAGGCACCTTGCTGCCCCACGTCGTATAGCCGTGGCTCTCTGTGCCCACCCCCATGAAGTTGGATGCCCAGTTGATGGCCGAAGCCGAAGGCAGCACCGAGCGTTTCTCCAGCGTATAGCTGCCCTCCGCCATCAGCTTGCCCTTTACGGTAGGCATGTTAGCCTGCGCCATGCTTTTCGCTGCCCAGCCGTCTATACCTATCATAATCACATGCTTCGCCTTCGCGCTGCGTTTCACTTCCTGTTGGCCGCAAGATGCCAGCACCAGTCCCAAGAGGGCTATCAAAGTCCATGCAAAGTTTCTCATAGTAATATTGTTTTTCGTTTTAATTGTTGCAAAGATAATGGAAATCCTTTTTGATTGTAATATGTGTGTGCATTTTTATACAATCCTCTCTTATTTTTTTTCATTTCAGTTTATTCTAAGAATATACATACACGCTTTATCAATTAGAGATTCTTTTAGGAGAGATTGAGGAATAAAAAAGGCAGCTATCGTTGTGATAGCTGCCTTTTCTGAGGTGATCCGCTTGGGGCTCGAACCCAAGACCCCAACATTAAAAGTGTTGTGCTCTACCTGCTGAGCTAGCGGATCTCCGCTTGTCGATTATTAAATCGGGTGCAAAGATAGGCACTTTATTTGAATTAGCAATGCTTTTGGTCAAAATTATTTATCTGCCTCGGCTGGGGGCAGGACTTCCAGTTGCCGCCTGTGCTCCCGATTGATGACGTATTTCTGGTAGTACGACAGCAGGAGGGTGGTCATAGGCAGGGCGATGATCATACCCATCACACCCATCAGTGAACCCCACACGGAGAGGGAGAGCAGGATGATGGCGGGGTTGAGGCCCGTGACCTGTCCCATGATCTTAGGAGTGAGGAACATGTCCTGTATGCCTTGCACCACGGCAAAGACGATGAAGCAGAACAACAGGATGACCCAGAAATTCTGCCCCGTATCAGCGGCATGCAGAATGGCCAGGATGATGGTGGGGATGAAGCCCACGATCTGGAGGTATGGCACCATGTTGAGCAGGCCGATGAAGAGTCCCAGCGGAATGGCCAGGGGCAGACCTACGATGAGGAAGCCGATACTGAACAGAATGCCCACGCTGAAGGCCACCATGGCCTGCCCGCGGAAATACTTGTTCATACTATCGCTGATATCCTGCATGAGCTTGATGCTGAGAGGGCGGTAACGCGTGGGCACAAGGTTTGGCCAACCGTTGGAGATGGTCTCATAGTCGAGCAATATAAATATGGTGTAGAGTATTACCATGAGCAGGGAGATGATACTGAACACGACGCTTACCGCATCAGTGACCACGTTCCAGACGTGAGGCAGGGCTTCGCGCACCATGTGCTGGAACTCCTGCTTGTCGAGCAACTTCATGATCTGGCTGGCTCCGATATTCTCTTGGATAAACTGGTTGATGATGGCAGGCACACGGCTGGCGGTCTCGTTGGAGGTGAAGTATTCCACAATCAGGTCTTTCACACGCGCAAACTCAGAGATGATGGGCGGAAGCAGCAAGATGGTGGCCAGAGTGAGCACCAGGGCAATGAGTAGGAACGCAGCCAAGATGGCCAGTACACGGTACTTGAGACGCAGCTTGTATTGGAAGTATTTCACCATCGGGAATATGAGGTAGGCGATGAGCCATGCCAGGAAAAACGGCACCAATACATTGCTGAG
>ERZ842401.4068-NODE-4068-length-17402-cov-12.306335_pt1 | contig 17402 bp, 13 predicted proteins | sample MGYA00521270_ERZ842401 | MGnify/ENA primary metagenome ERZ842401 (study PRJEB31892, sample SAMEA3878208) | bioreactor metagenome | biome: Moose rumen | place: Sweden | collected 2011-10 | study: EMG produced TPA metagenomics assembly of the PRJEB12797 data set...
AGCCCTGAGGCGGCGGGGCGGCATGTTCACTGACAAAGGACGCCTCTCGTATCTTGGTAGTTTAAAGCACATCATCTATTACCCTAAGGTATTCAGAAAGACGGTTGCATATTACCCGTTTCGCATGTTTGCTCCGAAGAGCGCTCATGCATAAACGCTTCTTGTACTACTATTCCTGTTCATGTAAGCTTTTCAAAGATCACTTTCTTTGCAACTCTCGAATTTTGTCGAAAGCGGATGCAAAGGTACGGCATTTTTTTGAACCCTCCAAATATTTTCGCAACTTTTTTTGAAAAAAGATTGATTTTTTCCACTTTTATTACAAAACGAGGTATTTTTCGCAAATTTTCGGTTTATTTTCCGCTTTTTGACGCATATATTTTTTCATTGCTTGCAGGAACTATTTCGTCAAAGAAGATGATGATTCATGGAGGGTATTGCCAGAGATGAGCACCAACAAGTTCGGCAAGTCGGCTATAAAGCGTTATGCTAAAGCATTCTCTACCTATATATAATATATAATGTACGCGCGTACCAACCGTAGAGAATGCCCTTCACATTTTCAATCAATATCATTTTTAATAATAATTATCCTGATATATTTGTTTTATTGAATCATTTTCCATATATTTGCAGAACAATTAAAGTTGTTGAGAAATTGAAGAAAAAGATACTTTTCGTCTGCCACGGGAACATCTGCCGCAGTCCGATGGCAGAGTTTGTAATGAAGGATCTCGTAAGGAAAACGGGGGGTGAGGACTGGTTCATGATAGAGTCGGCGGCAACGTCGACAGAGGAAATTGGCAACGAGGTCTATCCGCCTGCCAAAAGGAAGTTGGCTGAACACGGCATTGGCTGCAAGGGCAAGACGGCGCGGCAGATGACTCGGCGCGACTACGATCATTTCGACCTGCTCATTGGCATGGACTCGATGAACATCCGCAACATGACCCGTATCTGCGGGGGCGACCCAAAGGGGAAGATTCAGATGCTCATGGACTTCACGAAACGTCCTGGTGATGTGGCCGATCCTTGGTACACGGGCAACTTCGAAGCTACGTGGCGCGATGTGCTTGAAGGTTGCCAAGGACTATTGCGTATTATTCTACAAGAAACATAGGAAAGAATCGGTATGAAAAAGAAATTGTTCGGCCTCATGGCTTTATTGATGATGCAGAGCATCAGTGTTCAGGCTCAAGCGCCCGATGTGTTCACCGTGGTCTACGCCACCTCCGACGATGGTTTTATGAACATCAGATCGCAGCCGTCGAACAGCGGTAAGGTTCTGGGAAAACTCTGGATGTTGTTCCACGGTTTGGGAAACGGTGTGCTTCGCGAGAATGGAGAGAAGTGGAGCAAGGTGAGCATCGGTGAGGTGACAGGCTGGGTCTACAACAAATACATAGGGGCTCAGACATGGTACGACGGCACTGGCAAGTATGTACTTGTAGCCAATCGCGAGGACATGCCCATCTATGGCGAGAACTACGTTGACGATGCGGGCGAATATCCGCTATTCACCACCGTCTCGAAAGGCACCGTTATCGCTGACCAGTACGATGAAATAGAGGGATATTATGTCTTGATAACGGGCCACGACTATCTGTTCATCAAGAAAGGTGATGTAGAATTGGTGTCGGCAGCGGCCATCGGCGACAAGATGAAATTGCAGACACCCGTCTATATGGGCATGTGGGGACATGTTGGCGAAACGGGATTTATGTTCGACATGAATGGGACAACTGGTAATTATATTCCTTACAACATGGGCGAGGGGAAGGAGTATGGCGAGCGTCGGCAGTTGAAACTCGTTTCGTACAATACGAGGACGGGCCTATGCATCATCGATGCCTTTCTCGGCAGCAAATATATCGGACAGTTCGAAGGCACGTTCGAAGAGGCGGAACTTGATATGGGCGACGGCGACACGAAATACGTGCAGGCCTACAATGGCATTTTCACCAGCGTGAATGGGGCGAAACTGGAGTTCAATTTCCACTTCGACTGAGCTGCCTCGTCAGTCTTTCGGCGGCAGCGTGACGGGGAAGAGCGGGCTGTCGGTGTGGTCGTCGTAGATTTTCTTAACGAGCTTCCGCACCAAGCCGGGATGCTTGTCGGCCAGGTCATGGTCTTCGTGCGGGTCGATGTCAAGGTCGTAGAGTGAAGGCTTACCGTGCTTGACCACCAGTTTCCAGTTGCCATAGCGCACACCAAGCATATCGGTTTCATGAAATTCCCAATAGAGATGGTCGTGCTTTCGCTGATGGCCCTTGGCGATGAGCGTAGGCAAGATGCTGATGCCATCAAGAGATGAGAGGTGAGAAGTGAGAAGAGAGATGAGCCGTCCTTTTTTCATGGTCAGACCATATTGAGGGATACGGCGTATTTGGGCTATGTCGCAAAACGTCGGCAGAAGGTCGTAGAAAGCGAAGGGCAGGTCGCTCTCACTGCCCGCCTGCACATGTCCCGGCCATCGCACGATGAACGGTATGCGTATGCCGCCCTCGTGGGTGCTACGTTTCAGTCCACGAAACATGCCGTCGTGGTTGAAGTATTCAGGGTCGGCACCCCCTTCTTCGTGTGGTCCGTTGTCGCTGGTGAAGATGAGCACGGTGTTGTCAGCCAGTCCACGTTCTTCCAAGAGTTGCATAATCTCACCTACTTGTACGTCAAGGCGCGTAATCATGGCCGCAAACTGCGCATGTGCCTCAGACGTCGGATTGTAACGCGAGGGCTTGTCGCCACAGTATGCCCGTTCAGGCAACAACTTTCCTCGAAACGCTTGTAGCAGAGAATCATCAGGCTGCCGAAGCTCGGCGTGCGGCAAGGTATAGGTAAAAATACCAAGGAAGGGGTTGTCTTTCTCCTGATGTCGCAACCATTCCAAGGCGCGTTGGTGAATGAGGTCGGCACTGTACTGTTGGCGGTTCGCATAGTCGTCGCCAAACATCTCGTGCAGGACGTTCTGCTCCAACACCTCGCGCACAACGCAGGTGTCGCCCATTGAACGGCTGAAGCGGTTGAGGAAGTTGGGGAAGTATAGGTGTGCCTGAAACTGGCAGATGTAGCCATAGAACTCGTCAATACCGCGTTTGTCGGGGGTCGACGGACTGCCTTCATAACCTCCTGCCCACTTGCCAAATAGGCCTGTGCGGTAGCCGGCAGCCTTGAGAATCTCAGGAAGAATAGGCTGAGCTTCGTCATAAGGCTCTTGGCCCACCACCGCAAAATCCTGATTCAGTCCGTACTTCACCTGTCCGTGCCAATACTCCTTGTTACCCCGCACATGGGTATGTCCAGTATGCTGCCCAGTCATCAATGATGCCCGTGAGGGGGCTGAAACAGGACTGCCTGCATAGGCTGACGTCATGCGCATGCCTTGCTGTGCCAATCGGTCGATGTTTGGCGTAGTGAAATGCCGCTGACCATAGCACGAAAGGTCGCCATAGCCCATGTCGTCACACATAATAAAAAGGATGTTTGGCCTCTGCTGTGCGGCAGCCGGAAGGGTTGACAAGGCAAACAATGTCAACCAGAATCTACTTTTGTTCATGTTTGCACTCGCCCACTTACTCTTATATTTTGCCCTGACAATCTCATAGGAGTTGAGAGTCAACTCCTTCAGCAAGTGATCAGGAGCGGTCGTCGGGTCGATGCCAATCCAGTGCTTGGGCGACTCGTTGTAGGGGTTGCCGACGCAGTCGTACTGCGCCTTCAGTTCGCCTATGCGGTCTGGCTGGCATTTGAGTGAGATAACATGAAAGTCGTTACACTCGAAAAACGAGAACATGTGGCCGCAGACGTAGAACACCAGTACGCCCTCGCCGCTCTTGAACTTCCCGAACGGAAGTTTCTCCTCTATATCATCGCCTAACGAAAGGCAAAACTCGCGATAATCTTCTATATTCATATTGTTTTTATATTTTTTGACTCGCAGTAGGAGACGACGCTGTCACGTGGAGACGATGACCTCCCACTTGGATACTGCAAAGTTACATAAAAAATCTGACATTACAAGATAGAATATATAAAAAGTTTCACAATTTGACCCCACCCCTACCCCTCCCCTAAAAAAGGGGCGGGGAATGCCTGCGGATTCAAATAGCTTTTCGCTCACTTATTCGTACCTTTAAATAAATTGCTTTCGCTCGGAAAAACTCAAATAAATTTGGTTTTTCGCTCACTTATTCGTACCTTTGCAATCAATATATATAAATAAGGTATATGGACATAAAGAAAATTTTAGGAAAACTGAAGATAGAGGAACTGAACGCCATGCAGGTGGAGGCGATGCAGGCAGTAAACCGCAGTGATAAGGACGTGCTGATTCTCTCGCCTACGGGCAGCGGAAAGACGCTGGCCTACCTGCTGCCACTGATTCAGGAGTTGGATGCTGAGCGCGACAGCGTGCAGGCTGTGGTGATTGTGCCGGGAAGAGAGTTGGCCCTGCAATCGGCCACTGTGCTGGGCGATATGGGCTGCGGCCTGCGGGCTATGGCTCTGTACGGTGGTCGTCCGACGATGGACGAGCACAGGAAGATGCGCGAGATACGGCCGCAGATAGTGTTTGCCACCCCGGGCAGACTGAACGATCATTTCGACAAGGGCAATCTGCTGGCCGACGCTATCAGATGGCTCGTGATTGACGAGTTCGACAAGTGCCTCTCGATGGGGTTCTACGACGAGATGGAGCACGCCATCGAGAATATGCCTCAGCTCAGCAGGCGCATCCTGCTCTCTGCTACGGAGAGCGAGGCTATTCCGCGATTTGTGAACATGAGGCGCTGCATCAGAGTGGACTATCTCGACAAAGACGAGCAGGTGCCAGAACGGGTGGGCATCTTCGAGGTGAAGAGTCCGACAAAGGACAAATTGGAGACGCTGAGCCGACTGTTGCGCTGGATAGGCGACGAAAGCAGCATCGTGTTTCTGAACTATCGCGAGAGCGTGGAGCGAACGGCCGACTATCTGCGCGAGCAAGGATTCGTGGTGAGTCTGTTTCATGGCGGACTGGAACAACGCCAGCGCGAAGATGCACTCTATCAGTTCAGCAACGGTTCGGCCAACGTGATGGTGTGCACCGACTTGGCTTCGCGCGGACTTGACATTCCTGATATTCAGCATATCATTCACTACCATATCCCGGAGGGCGAAGAGGGCTATATCCACCGCGTGGGAAGGACGGCCCGCTGGGACAAGACGGGCAAGGCCTACTTCATCTTGAGCAAAGACGAATCAATATCGCAGTATGTAGATGCTGAGCCGGAGGTGCTGCCGCTGCCTGCCCAACTGCCCCCGCCACCAATGCCCCGCATGGCCACCATATATATAGGTAAAGGGAAGAAGGACAAAATCTCGAAGGGCGACGTAGTGGGATTCCTCTGCAAGATATGCCAGCTGGACAAGGGCGACATCGGACGCATCGACGTGAAAGAGCGATTCAGCTATGTGGCAGTAGTCCGCGAGAAGGTGGGGCAAACTATCAAATTGTCAAGTGGAAATAAAATCAAAGGCGTGAAAACCGTGTTCGAACTTGTCAAATAGAAAGAAAATGCATCTAAAATTGCATGATTTCTGCAAAATAATTTGGTAGAGTCATTTTTAATGCCTAATTTCGCAGCGAAATTCATAACTTTAATAATTTAAATAATTCACTATCAAACAATGAAGAAGTACAATTTCACCGCAGGTCCTTGCATTCTCGACCGCAGCGTCATTGAGAACACCGCAAAGGCTATCTTAGATTTCAATGGTATGGGTCTCTCAATTGCTGAGATCAGCCACCGTTCAAAGGACTTCCAGGCCGTGATTGATGAAGCCGAAGCTCTGGCTAAGGAACTTCTCGACATTCCTGAAGGTTATTCTGTATTGTTCCTCGGCGGTGGTGCATCGCTCGAGTTCTGCATGATTCCCTACAACTTCCTGGTTAAGAAGGCTGCCTACCTGAACACAGGTGTATGGGCCAAGAAAGCCATGAAGGAAGCTAAGCTGTTCGGCGAGGTTGTGGAAGTGGCCTCTTCGGCTGATGCCAACTACACCTTCATCCCGAAGGGTTGGACCGTTCCTACCGACGTTGACTATCTGCACATCACCACGAACAATACCATCTACGGTACAGAGATTCGCGAAGACCTCGACGTACCCGTACGCCTGATTGCTGACATGTCGTCAGACATCTTCTCTCGTCCAGTCGACGTTTCTAAGTACGACGCCATCTATGCAGGTGCCCAGAAGAACCTCTCTATGGCCGGTGTGACCATCGTGATTGTGAAGAACGATGCCCTGGGCCGCGTAGAGCGCCAGATTCCTACGATGCTCGACTACCGCACACACGTGGAGAAGGGCTCTATGTTCAACACTCCTCCTGTGGTACCCATCTACACTGCTATGGAGAACATGCGCTGGATCAAGGCTCAGGGTGGCGTGAAGGCTATGCAGAAGCTGGCCAAGCAGCGCGCTGAGATCGTCTACAACGAAATCGACCGCAACAAGCTGTTCCGCGGAACCGTTGAAACAGAGGACCGTTCATACATGAACATCTGCTTCGTTCTGAACGACGAGTACAAGGAGCTGGAGAAGGACTTCTTCGACTTCGCTACTGCAAAGGGTATGGTAGGCATCAAGGGTCACCGCTCAGTGGGTGGTTTCCGTGCTTCTTGCTACAATGCTCAGACCATCGAAGGCTGCGAGGCTCTCGTGGCTTGCATGAAGGAATACGAGGCAAAGCATTAATATCTTTGAACATTTCACTTTGAAATAACATGAAAGTTTTAGTAGCAACAGAGAAGCCGTTTGCAGCAGCTGCTGTCAATGGCATTCGCAAGGAAGTGGAAGCAGCCGGCCATGAGCTGGTGCTGCTCGAGAAATATACAGAGAAGGCTCAGCTCCTCGACGCTGTGAAGGATGCAGACGCCATGATTATCCGTTCGGATAAGGTTGACGCAGAGGTTCTCGACGCTGCCAAGCTGCTGAAGATTGTGGTTCGCGCCGGTGCTGGCTACGACAACATCGACCTCGCTGCCGCAACAGCTCACAAGGTGGTGGCAGAGAACACCCCCGGACAGAACTCAAACGCCGTGGCCGAACTCGTGTTTGGTCTGATGGTGATGGCCGTTCGCGGTTTCTACAACGGCAAGAGCGGTTCAGAGCTTCTGGGCAAGAAGCTGGGTATCCTTGCTTTTGGTAATGTAGGCCGCAATGTGGCTCGCATCGCCAAGGGCTTTGGTATGGATGTCTATGCCTTCGACGCTTACTGCCCTGCAGAAGTGATCGAGGCTGCCGGCGTACACGCTGTGGCCAATCAGGACGCTCTCTTCGAGCAGTGCGACGTTGTGTCGCTCCATATCCCTGCTACCGCAGAGACAAAGGAGAGCATCAACTACGCTCTGGTGAACAAGATGAAGAAGGGCGGCATCGTGGTGAACACTGCCCGCAAGGAAGTGGTCAACGAGGCTGAGCTCCTGAAGCTGATGGCTGATCGCGACGACATCAAGTACGTCACCGACATCAAGCCCGATGCTGATGCAGAGTTCGCTAAGTTCGAGGGTCGCTACTTCGCTACTCCTAAGAAGATGGGGGCACAGACTGCTGAGGCCAATATCAACGCTGGTATTGCTGCCGCTAAGCAGATCAACGCCTTCTTCAAGGACGGCGACACCAAGTTCCAGGTGAACAAATAAGTCGTTACAGACTGATTATTAATTATGGCAAGTGCAAAGGAATGGGATACGTCTCGTTCCTTTGCACCTTTTTTAGGGAGATGCCTATCGTTTGGCCTTCTCTCCCAGATACATACCTACCAAGATGAGCGCACCACCCATGAGGAAGAAGGGCGTGATAGGTTCAGACAAAATCCACCATGCGAAGAACACGGATGAGACAGGACTGACGTAGACATAATTGGTGGCTACGACGGCACCCAACTTTTTGACAGCCCAAGCCCACATCAGGAAGCAAAGCATGGATGCCACGATGCCCAGGAAGAACAGATTGGTCAGGATGTCTGTGCGCGTCAGAACCTGCATGGGTGGCCAACTGGGATTGAATATATAATAAGGTATAATGGTGAGAAGCCCGTAGAAGAACACTTTGCGTGTGATGAAGAGTTCATCATAGCACTTGTTCACGCTGATGAGCATGAGCGAATAGAAAGCCCAACAGATGGCTGCCGTGAGGGCAAGCGTATCACCGATGGGCGACAGATGGAGCACGAAATGCCCGTTGAGGATAACGACGGCAACACCGGTCATCGCAATCAGCGAACCAATCACCTGCACTCGATTCAGGCGCTCAGAACGATGGACGAGCCCCAGAAGGGCAGCCGTCAGCAGGGGTGTCGACGACACGATGAGCGAGGAGTTGGTAGTCGTGGTGTGGTTCATCGACTCGTTCTCAGCCAGAAAGTAGAGCGAACCTCCCGTGATACCCATTCCCAGCATCAACAGTTCATCGCGCCAGGACTGAGTAGCCCAGCGATGCTTCCCTTTGCGGCACATCGAGAATGCCACCAGCAGGATGTAGGCCAGGATATACCGCAACGTGAAGATATGCGCTGGCGACAATCCATTGAGTAGCAGCAGTTTGGTGAAGACAAAGGTACTTCCCCAAACTGCCACCACGAAGAATGCCACAAGATGTTGCAGGATGAGCGATTGCTTCTTGTTCATAGCTTTAGCGAGAATGCCACCTCCATCATCTGTGTGAAAGTGGTCTGTCGCTGCTCTGCCGTTGTCTTCTCACCCGTGAGGATATGGTCTGAAATGGTGCAGATGGTCAAGGCATGACCTCCACAGCGGGCTGCATTCATGTAGAGTGAAGCAGCTTCCATCTCAATAGCCAGCACACCCATGTTCATCCATTTGTCGTTGTGGTCGTTCTCCTTATAGAACACATCGGAAGAGAGCACGTTGCCCACCTTGTAGCGATAGCCGAAATGCTTGCAGGCATCAGCGGCGCCACGCAGCAAGTTGTAGTCGGCGATGGGTGCATACCAGCCGGGCAGTTCAAACTGCGAACCATAGTTGGAGTCAGTGCAAGCGCCCTGGGCTATCACCAGGTCGCCCAAATGTAGGTCGCGAGAGATACTGCCGGCCGAACCAACACGAATGATATTCTTGACATCGTAGAAGTTGAACAGTTCATAGCTGTAGATGCCGATGGAAGGCATGCCCATACCATGTCCCATCACGCTGATGCGCCTTCCGTTGTTCGTGCCGGTGAAGCCCAGCATGCTGCGGATGTTGTTGAACTGTACTGGATTCTCCAGAAAATGGTCGGCCATAAACTTGGCTCTCAACGGATCGCCCGCCATGATGACCGTCTCGGCAATTTCGCCGTACTGTGCCCCGATGTGGGGTGTTGGTGTCTGTTCTTTCATCATCTTATAATTTTTGGTTTCACTTTTTTCTTTTTTAAAGTCCACGGGCTGGCAGCAAAGCCGAAGCATCAGGCTGACGCATACCCGTGAAGTCGGTGAAGAGCTGCATCAGGTCCTTGGTATTGCCTCGGCTGAGCACCTTGTCGCGGAAAGCCTGCCCTACTTCGGGCTTCAGCGGTCCGCGCTTGGCAAAGCAGTTGGCAATGTTCACGGCCAGCACCTCTGTCCAGAGATAGCTGTAATAACCAGCCGCATAACCACTGCCCCAGATGTGATTGAAATAGGACGTGGAATAGCGCGGCGGTATCTGATGGTTGAGCAGTCCGATATTCTTCAAGGCTGTTGTCTCGAAATCCGCAGCCTTGTCGGCCGTAGGCACTTCATTGGTCTTCAGCACATGCCATCCCAGGTCAAGACAAGTAGCTGCCAGATTCTCACCCATTGCATAAGCCGAATGGAAGTTGATAGACTTCAGCATCTTCTCTTTCAGATCAGCAGGCATCGGCTGGCCCGTAACGGCATGCTTGGCATAGTGGTCGAAGATTTCGGGAATGGTGGCAAACGACTCGTTGAACTGCGAGGGCATCTCTACGAAGTCGCGAGCCACATCAGTACCGCTCAGCATATTGTACTTACAATTGGAGAGAATGCCGTGCAGGGCATGCCCAAACTCATGGAACATCGTTGTCACCTCGTCCCAGGTGAGCAGCGACGGCTGTCCCTCCGGAGCCTTGGCACTGTTGCACACATTATATATAATAGGCAGTTGTCCGCGCAACGAACACTGCTTGGCAAACTCGCTCATCCAGGCACCACCACGCTTGGTGGGACGGCGGAAATAGTCGCTATAGAACAAGGCCAGTGACTTGCCTTCCTTGTCGAACACCTCGAAGACCTTCACGTCGGGATGATATACCGGGATATCCTTACGCTCCTTGAAGGTAAGTCCATAGACGCGGTTGGCTGCGTAGAACACACCATTCTTCTGAACGCTATCGACATTGAAGTAAGGCTTTACCTCGTCTTCCGAAATGTCGAGCATCTCCTTCTTCATCTTGGCCGAATAGTAGAAGCGGTCGTAGGGCTGCAGCTGGAAGTCGCTGCCCATCGTCCGGCGGGCATAAGCCTCAATTTCTTTTGTTTCTGCATCAGCTTTCGGCTTATACGAATCGATGAGCTGGCGCAGGAATGCATACACATTGTCGCTGTTCTTGGCCATCGTGTTCTCTAAGGAATACGATGCATAGTCCTGATAACCCATCAGGGCGGCTTGCTCAGCACGAAGACGAGCTATCTGCACCACCACGGGAAATGTGTTGTGGCTGTTCGAGCCATCAGCACGATGGATAGAAGCCTCATAGACTCTACGACGCAGATCACGATTGTCGAGCGATGCCATGATGGGTTGCTGTGTGGTGTTGATGATGACGATGGCGTATGGCTTCTTGCCGCCACGACTCTCAGCATCCTTCTTACACTGCGCGATGTCGGCCTCAGAGAGTCCGGCCAGTTCTTCCTTGGAGTCCACCCACACAACAGCATCGTTGGTGGCAGCAGGCAGGAGGTCGCCCCACTGCTGTTGCAGGTCGGCAATCTGCATGTTGATGTCCTTCATACGAGCCATCTTCTCCTCAGAAAGCAGCGCACCCGCCCTGACAAAGCGCTTATAGATTTCCTCCGTCAGCTTGCGATCCTCGCCTTTCAGGGAGCGCAACTGATGGTCGTAGACATATTTCACGCGCTGGAACAACTGTTTATTAAACATCAGTTCGTTTTCCAACGCTGTCAGCAGCGGCATAGCCTGCTTCTCTGCCTCAGCAATCTCAGGAGTCTTATCGGCACTGGCCAGCGCAAACAAGATGTTGCTCACCTTGCCCAACAACTGTCCGCTCTCATCATAGGCCACGATGGTGTTCTGGAACGTGGGGTTCTGCTTATTGTTCACGATGTCGGCCACCTTCGAACGCTGCAGATGGATGGCTGCCTCGATGGCCGGAATGTAGTCGCTGGTGTGAATCTTGCTGAAATCAGGTGCCCCAAAAGGCAACGTGCTCTTCATCAACAGGGGGTTCTGGGCCATACTGCCACTGGGCTGCGCCACAGACTGCATCACCATCGACGCCAGTCCGAGAGTCAAAATTTTCACTTTGTTGTTCATATTTGTGTATTTTAATGATATTCTCTTTTGATTAATGTCGCTCATTGTTTGCAAATATAATCATTTTTCAGAAAATGGCCAAACCGCATCCCTATAATATAACAACTATTAACCTAATCTGCATTGGCAAGTAACTACTCAGTCCTCTCTCTTGTGAATGGCACATGAAAGTCTATATACAGTTTTTACCGTTAAAAATGCGTAACTACCGCTCGCGACGAAGATGGAAAACCCCTCCAAGAAAGATATGGAAATTCATGCAACATCCTGGTTTTCAGATGCTTGCATTGTCATTTACAAGTATATAAGCCTGTCTGCAAAGACGTGGGATATAGGGGGGTACGTTGACTGACCTTGCCATTGTTATATGACCTAATCGGCTGATTATGAGATTGTTAAACTTGGTTTAGAGATTTGTTTATGTGCTGCCAAAGTGTTAACTTTGCGGCATGAGTTTGGACAACATCGCCTCTATCACCGACATTGCAGATGCCATCAAGGCACTCAGTGAAAAGACTTCAGCATGGGAGTCCGAGCTGTCTGCGTGCCAGAGTGAGGTGTCCCGACTCAATCGCGTAAACAGTCGTCTGCTTTCTGACAACACTAAGCTCGCGAAACTGGTCAAACAGCTTGAGGCCGAGATAGAGAAGCTTGGCGGCAAGCGAGTTGAGAAGGACAGTACAAACTCCAGCATACCGCCATCTCAGCAGTCCATTGCTGCACAGGCGGCACTTCGCACCCGCTCGCTTCGTGAGCCTTCCGGCAGGAAGAGCGGCGGGCAGGAGGGCCATAAGGGTCATGAACTGGCAAAGACGGACTTCCCTTCTTGTACGGAAGAACACAAGGCAAAGGTATGCCCCCATTGTGGAGCTGTCATTCCAGAGGATGCCGAACAGGAATGCACCCTGACGACACAGATGATAGAGATTGGCGGTGTCATGGAGGCTCCCGTGGTGACGGAGCACAAGAGGCTCACCGCCGTTTGTCCCCACTGCCACAGGGAAGTACACGGGAAGCTGCCCACGGGGAACAGCACCAAGACGTCATACGGTCCAAACCTCGTCCTCTGCACCGACCGCCACAGCACCTATTTCAACCTTGACGTGCTCGCCCATCAGTTCTGCCTCGTACACCTGATAAGAAACCTGCAGTACCTCAGCGACATCAACGAATCGCAGAAATGGTCAAGTGACATGCAGCAGCTCTTCCGTGACGCCATACATGAAAGCAACAATGCAGAGGCTCCGCCTGGCAAGGAGGCCAGAAAGAAATATGAGGAAAGGCTTGACAAACTGCTCGATGAGGATGTCGGCCACTATGGAAAGGACTTTCGAGGTTTGGTACTCTATATCTGTTGATAACAGAGGAAGCACCTGACGCTGCATTCATCGATAAATATATTGTTTAGGAGAGTAGTAAGCCCGCTCTCCTAAACAACCATGCTCAGGGACTGAGTAGTTACATTGGCCAACAACTGTCATTTTTGTTCAAAAGTAACAACAGATGGCAAAAAAACAAGTTTTTCGGCCTAAACACTTGCAGAATAACAGTGTTTTTTGTAACTTTGCACCTTGATTTTCAATAAGCAAACAATAAAAACAAACGATAAATGGAATTAGCAAGCAAGTATGACCCACGCGAAGTGGAGTCGAAATGGTACCAGTATTGGCTTGACAACAAGCTCTTCAGTTCGAAACCCGATGGCCGCGAGCCTTACACCATCGTCATCCCCCCGCCCAACGTGACGGGTGTGCTCCACATGGGCCACATGCTCAACAATACGATTCAGGATATCCTGGTGCGCCGCGCCCGCATGGAGGGGAAGAACGCCCTGTGGGTGCCTGGCACCGACCACGCCTCGATAGCCACAGAGGCAAAGGTGGTGAAGAAGCTGGCCGACCAGGGCATCAAGAAGCGCGACCTCACTCGCGATGAGTTTCTGAAGCATGCATGGGCATGGACGCATGAGCATGGGGGCATCATCCTGAAGCAGCTCAGAAGGCTGGGTGCTTCGTGCGACTGGGATCGCACGGCCTTCACGATGGACGAAGTGCGCTCGAAGGGCGTTATCAAGGTGTTTGTCGACTTATATAATAAAGGATATATATACCGCGGTCTTCGCATGGTGAACTGGGACCCGAAGGCTCTGACGGCCCTCTCTACCGAGGAGGTAATCTACAAGGAGGAACAGTCGAAGCTCTACCATCTGAAATATTATCTAGCTGATCTAGAAAAGCTAGAAAAGCTAGAGAATCTAGAAAAGCTAAAAAGCCAAGGCAACATCATCCACAAGGATGAAAGGGGCTACTATGCCGTTGTGGCCACCACGCGCCCAGAGACCATCATGGGCGATACGGCCATGTGCATCAACCCCAAAGACCCAAAGAACCAGTGGCTGAAGGGCCATCACGTCATCGTGCCACTCGTGGGTCGCAAGATTCCCGTCATCGAAGACCGCTATGTGGACATCGAGTTCGGAACGGGTTGCTTGAAGGTGACGCCCGCCCACGACCCCAACGACTATATGCTGGGCAAGACGCACAATCTGGACAGCATCGACATCTTCAATGCCGATGGTACCGTTTCGGAGCAGTCGCCGCTGTATGTGGGCATGGACCGCTTTGTCTGCCGCAAGCAGATAGCCCGCGACTTGCAGGATGCCGGACTGATGGAGCGCGTGGAAGAATACACCAACAAGGTGGGCTATTCGGAGCGCAATCCCGACACCGCCATCGAGCCGAGGCTCTCGCTGCAGTGGTTCCTCAAGATGAAACATTTTGCCGACATCGCCCTGCCGCCTGTGATGAACGACGAGATCAAGTTCTATCCCACAAAGTATAAGAACACGTACAAGAACTGGCTTGAGAATATTCAGGACTGGTGTATCTCGCGCCAGTTGTGGTGGGGCCATCGCATCCCCGCCTGGTACTACGAAGCCCCCGAGGGTGCTGAGGCCTTCGTCGTAGCAGAGAATGCCGAGCAAGCCCTTGAGCTGGCTCGCCAGAAGAGCGGCAATGCCAATCTCCAGGCCGCCGACCTGCGCCAAGACGAAGATGCACTGGACACTTGGTTCTCCAGTTGGCTCTGGCCCATCTCACTCTTCGATGGCATCAACCATCCGGGCAACGAGGAAATCAACTACTACTACCCCACCGCCGATCTCGTGACGGCTCCCGACATCATCTTCTTCTGGGTGGCCCGCATGATTATGGCTGGCGAGGAGTATATCGGCAAAGTGCCTTTCCACAACGTCTACTTCACGGGTATCGTGCGTGACAAGCTGGGACGCAAGATGTCGAAGCAGCTTGGCAACAGCCCCGACCCAATCGAGCTGATCGAGAAGTTCGGTGCCGACGGCGTGCGCATGGGTATGATGCTCTCGGCTCCTGCCGGCAACGACATTCTCTTCGACGAGAGTCTTTGCGAGCAGGGCCGTAACTTCAACAACAAGATTTGGAATGCCTTCCGCCTGGTTAAGGGCTGGCAGGTCAGCGACGAGGCTCAGCCCGAGGGTGCAGCCCTGCTGGCCGTGAAATGGTTCGACGCCAAGCTGAAGGCTGTCAACGAAGAGCTGCAAGACCAGTTCTCGAAGTATCGTATCTCTGAGGCGCTGATGGCTGTCTACAAGCTCTTCTGGGACGAGTTCTCCTCGTGGTATCTCGAAATGGTGAAGCCCGCCTACATCAACGGCGTGCAACAGCCCATCGACCGCAAGACCTACGATGCCACCCTGCGCTTCTTCGACGTGCTGCTCAAGATGCTCCATCCCTTCATGCCCTTCATCACGGAAGAGCTCTGGCAGGCACTCTACGACCGTCAGCCGGGCGAGAGCATCATGCGCGAGAGCCTGAAGCTCGACGCCCCTAATGCCGACGAGAAGATTCTGCTCGACAATGTGGAGACTATCAAGCTCATCATCAGCGGCATACGCACCGTGCGTGCGCAGAAGAACATCGCCAACAAGGAGAAGCTGACGCTGCAAGTGGTGGGTGCCGACATCAGGGGTCAATATGGTGACGCCGTCAGGAAGATGGCCAACCTGGAAGCCATCCAAGAGGTGAGCGAGAAAGACGCCACGGCCAGCACCTTCATGGTGGGTACGCGCGAGTATGCCGTTCCCCTGGGTTCGCTCATTAACGCCGAAGAGGAAATCAAAAAGCAGGAGGCTCAGCTGCAGCACCTCGAAGGATTCCTCGCTGGTGTGATGAAGAAACTCTCCAACGAGCGCTTCGTGCAGAACGCACCCGAAGCCGTTGTCGCCCTGGAGCGAAAGAAGCAGAGCGACGCCGAGGAGAAGATTGCCGCCCTGCGCGAATCTATCGCCGAACTTCAGTCGAGCATTAAGCATTGACGATTCTTCATCATTCATCCATTATCCTTCATCATTCATCCATTACCAAGAGATATGAAAACAGTCCTTCGTTCATTAGGTTGCGGCGTGATGGCAGCTCTGCTGCTTTCCGCCTGTAGCCATCACGACGACCCAGAACCACCGACACCTCCCGAGCATGGCATACTGATGTACATGCCTTGGGCTGGCAGCAATATCTATTCGTATTTCCTGAGGAATATCGCTGGTATGCGCCAGACCATCATCGACACAAAAGGTGGCGGCAACAAAGGGGTGATGGTGCTGATAGCCGATCGCGACAATCAAGCACACCTGATTCATCTGGTCTACGACAAGAAGCAGAACACCTGCAACAACGACACCATTGAGACCTACAGAGGGCTTACCGGCAGCGACTTCTACTCGGAGAGCGGTATGACGAAGTTCTTCAATGATGCCAAGGCCTCGATGCCCACCCGCAGCTATAGCCTGATAGTGGGTTGTCACGGAATGGGCTGGCTCCCCATCGATGCGCGCAACGACTACGCCAAGCCTTCCTTCGCTCCTGCCACAGGTTTCAGTAAGCCGTTGTATCGCAACGACCAAGAAGGAACCTACATCGAGCGCGAGATACTGACGCGCTATATCGGCGAAGGAAACAACCCGGAGTATATGGCTGAGATACCCACTTTGGCCAAAGCCGTGAGCAACGCCTTCGGACACACCGACTATATCCTCTTCGACGACTGCTATATGATGAACGTCGAGGTGGCCTACGACCTGAAGGATGTGACCGACTACCTCATCGGCTCTACCTGCGAAGTGATGATAGAGGGTATGCCCTACGACCAGGTGGGCATCCATCTGCTCTCGGGCGACTACGAGCAGGTGGTGGAGGTGTTCCACGACTGGTATTCAGCCTACAGGAATCCATACGGAACGCTTGCCGTGACCAAGACCAGCGAACTGGAGCAACTGGCCTCCGTGATGAGGCAGATCAACGCGCAGCATCAATTCGTGCCAGACAGCATCTTGAACGTGCAGAAACTCGATGGCTTCGACCCCGTAGTGTTCTACGATATGAAGTCTTACGTGAAGCGCCTCTGCGCCGATGACACTTCGATGTTCGAACAGTTTGAGCAACATCTGCAACGCGCCGTTCCATACGCTCGCTGCACCGATCAATACTATTCGGCCCGTACCAGACGGTCTTACGTCATCCGCGAGTTCTCGGGCATCACCATCTCCGATCCTTCCTGGAGCTATGCCGCCCGCGAAAAGGAACAGACCGCCTGGTGGAAAGCCACGCACACGGAGTGACCACTCTTTTTCATGACAGCATACTAAACATTTGTATTGGTTCTGCGTCAATCTGGGTGATCATAAAATGCCAATTTTTCAAAGGGGTCTACCTACACTAAATTGGGGCTTTTTGGAGCAAGAGTCATGTTTTTGGCTCGAAACTTGTTTGTCATCAGGCGAAAACTCGTTGTACACGTTTTCTTTAGATGGTGTATACGAATGGTACACACGGCATG
>ERZ842401.4069-NODE-4069-length-17395-cov-5.725779_pt1 | contig 17395 bp, 16 predicted proteins | sample MGYA00521270_ERZ842401 | MGnify/ENA primary metagenome ERZ842401 (study PRJEB31892, sample SAMEA3878208) | bioreactor metagenome | biome: Moose rumen | place: Sweden | collected 2011-10 | study: EMG produced TPA metagenomics assembly of the PRJEB12797 data set...
TTTATTTTTTCTTTAATAAAGATTATTGTCACCACTCTTCTGGCCACTCATATGCGAGAGTTTCTGATGGAATAGTGTCGGTCAATGCATAGAACTTGGTTGTCCTAGCCCGATAGCGATAATAATGAACAAACATCGTCAGATACTTGTTGTTCTCTGTGTTTAGCGTATCTTCCAGCAGAAAGGTGTATTTGCCCTTCTGAATGATGTCCGTGTAGGTGGGCTCAATCTCCATCTGGTGCTGCTCGATGTCATACACTCCCCATTTGCCGTTCTTCTGAACCTTTACGAAAGGCTTTGTTGGCTGAAGCTGCTGGATGTCCTCATAGTCGGCATTCAGCACCATTCCGTATCTGTCACGCAGCCCCAGCTTGTCGCTGCCGCAATCCACGAGCCACAATCCCTTGACGGCGGGAGCGTAATCTCTATATTTAGCCCTCATGCCGACATGCGTTGCTGCATAGAGATTATAACCGATACAACATGGCTGGATAAACACGGCGATGGCTATTGGCACAAACAACAGTGTCTTCCAATTAAGTCCTTTCAGGAAACAAACGTATGCGATACAGCACAGGTTGGTGAGAATCAGTATCATCTTGGATTCGTGATCGAAGAACTGCGCCCACCAATACAGAACAGCTCCTAACACCAATATCCATACGTCCTTACCTTGAAGCTGTTGCCCGTTAAAATACTGAACGACATAGAGCAGTAATACGGGCAGTGCAGCAGCCCCGATGAGTCCGAGATAACCTGGATTCTCACGCCCTATCAGAAAGGCTGTGAAGATGATAAGCACATGCAATCCATACTGTCTTGCCATCTTGTCCTTCCATAGAGGAATGAAACTGTCAGGATGTTCCTTATAGCGGTATCGCTCCACGATAAGCGGTATCAGCGACATCAGCAGTGTCCACACCCACCAGTCTGGCGGAGAAGACGGTTCCCTGACAAACTCATAGAGGTAGGCATACAGCGATATTGCAATGACGTACTTGATGACAGCCTTCCAGCCTGGCATCATCCTGAATTTGATCGTCTTTATCTTCAGCAGGGCATACAGGCCATAGAGAATCGGATAGCCTGCGAGCCAGGCAAAGCCTATGTTAGCAATAAGAGTTCCCGTTTCCTTGTCAGATGTATAGTAGTACCCTGAGACGAATGAATCAAGCTCTGCACCCCCGAATATCAGGATGGGAAAGTCCACCATCCTGATAATTGGCAGGGCGAGTACAAAGCTACGATGTTCATAGAGCAGCAGGACAATGGCAAAGCAGACGGCAGAGAACAATCCATAGCCCACACGCTTATATACCAAAAAGGAAAGCGTCAACCTCATGAGGACAAGCAGCACAGGAACCATCACCGCCCGGAGACTGAAAGACCATTCTGAGAACATGAATAGTCCCCATATACTGCAAATAAGGAGGTCGATAATGAAGAAAAACTTCTCTATGCCTTTTGCCAACAACTTTGACTTCATATAGACGATTATCTTTTTATAGAACAGCAACAGTGTCAACCACCTCTACTATCTCATCTGTTTCTTCTTCAAACGCTGAACTGCACATAGGTTCCAGCCTGTATAATTCCACAAGCAGGTCAACAGTATGGGCAAATATCGGCCCACACATTCCACCGGCACTTGCTGGCAAGCCCTCTTTTTCGAGAATCACCATAATAGTATAAAGTGGATTCTCTGATGGGAAATATCCGCAAAGTTCCATCCTGCGATAATTGTCAGTAAGGTTGAACGTACGTCCACAAGCAGACACTTTCACATAATCACGACCCGCCTTACGCATCAACCCCTGCGAGACACAGTTTTCAAGGCCCTTCTGTAATGTTTTGATATGCTCTGGCTGGGCTATCTGTTCCTGAACGACGTTGCCGTAAGTGCCCTCTGAAACCAACTCCACCATTTTTCCATCATTAGCAACAGCGTTGTAGAAAGCCAGAATGCCATACGCACAATTTGGCCATCCTCCAAGATATGAATAGATTAGGTCATCGAATTCAGATGTATTCCCGCCAAACGCCTGTTCTTTCGCCATTGTAAAGGCAATCTCGGAACGTACTTCTAATGCACGCTCCAAGGAGATCGTACCATATCCTCCACGTCGCCAGTTGTGGTCACTCACATTCCCATAGATACCTGCACCCGTATCATATACATGTTCAGGAGTCACTTTGCCCGTAGATAACAGTGCAAGATAGGTGGAACCGCACTCCATTACACTCTGCTCCTGGTTATAGGTATCCTTATAAGGAACGAAGGAATTCCCCTTGCACTCATAAGCTACACTCGCCTTGATTTTTCCCGTCTTGGTTTCCACAACATAGACGATGGCTTTAGACCACATCTTGTATTCTTCCTGATCCTGTTCAAGATGCAGAGCTATTCCCGTTTCCAACACACTGTCCCTGTGTCTGATGTTCACTTGTTCTTCTTTTTGAGAATCAGCAAGCAATACCAACCGCTCAATGTCCTTCTCACTTAACTTCAGGTTACCTCCATTACGATGATATGCCAACAGCCATCTGGCACCATCCCTGGTCAGGCATGCTTTCTCATCAGCCTTCAGATAGTAATATGCGGCCAACCGTTCGTCCTTCAAATCCGGATTCTCCTTGCCTGTATATATCTTGGCGAGGGAAGCATTGGCTAGTGGCATTCTTTCAGCCAATGCCGTTAGTCTGCCGATGTCTGTATTCTGCTTGCTTTTCAAGTCTGGTATACAAAGATAGAGTTCTGCGAAGCCACTGCCTTTCTCTGCTGCTCGCTCCAACAGGTGTTTGCCTTCTTCTCGATTACCTTGCTCAGACAGGATAATACCCTTGACAGTATATCCTTCCGCACAGTCTCTTTCAATCAGTTTATCTGCCATAGCAAGTCCTTCTTCCTGCTTGTCCCCACAGAACTTCCCCATTGCGTCAAACACAAGTCTGTACACGGATTCCTCAGGAAGGGTCGAGAGATAATCCTCCATCCGGCTGATACCGCCATACTCATCAGCAAACGAGGCCATAGCCAGCATATTAATGAAGTCCTGTTTAACACCCTTTCCGTCACGATAGCAGTCGGCCAACTTAACGTATGCTTCGCCATCACCCCAGCGGGCCTTCTCCATAAAAGCACTCACGTCACTGCCCGCAGAAGGTTCCAAGACTGCATCAGCAACATTCTCCACATTGAATTGATCCGAGCAACTGGCCAGAATCAATGCCACTACAAATAACAAATACTTTCTCATACTATTATTATTTTATTGTTCTTATTACACATCATCAAGGAAGCAGCAACAGGATGCCTCAATTTTTCATCATCTGGTTAGAACCATCCTTTTTTGTGACTACTATTAGAGCATATTTGGGGTCTGCCATTGGATGGTAACCACAATGATTAAGCCTAATGGTATCACCATGATACGTAAAGATTTCGGCAGGCACATCTGATTCATAAGTATTCTGCATCAGAAAGGCTTGGGCAACATCAGACAACACCTTGTATTCGTTTACGGAGTCAAGCTCATAAAAATACCATCGCGGCCCATTCAATTCTTTACGGAACTTGGCCCGGACCTGTTTCGTTCCTTTGTCCAGGAAATACAAAGAATGAACTTGCCAGCCGTTCTTTTCATTATCCGCACTCAGGTTACGGACAGAATCTGCTTCTTTGGCAACAGGATATTCTGCCAGTTCTTCATATTCCACTTGCGAACACCCAACCATGATCACTGCCCAACACAATGCTACAAATAATATTTTCTTCCGCATATTTTTATCACTACGTATTTACGACAACTCTTCCATATCATTTCTGAACACAGTACGGACGACACCAAGCAGTTCGAGGGACTTTTCGAGATTCTGTTCCAACGACTTCTTGCCGCTGTAGAAGAACTCGCAGGTCGCTGTGACATTCTTGAACGTCTGGTCAACATAGACTTTAGCAAACTTCAGTTCACGTGTCATCTTGTTGCACACTGCCAGAGCCAGCGTTTCCTTTCCGTCCTCTATCTCATGAAACTGTGGAAGCATCACTGAGACGTACTGCTCGTCATCGTCGCCAGTCATCACATAAATGGTCTTCAACTGATAGGCAACCCTGATGTCGCCATCTTCGTCAACCTCCGGGCAATAGCCCATCTTCTCTTCGAGGGTTGACATAATCAATTCTTTCTTCGTCATAGTTTATCCTTTATTTATGCTACTTCTCCATCATTACTCTCCGCTACCTCAGTCCCGTCGGAACCGCCTTCACTACCACTGTCACCATCATCATCTTTAGATTTGAGCAAACGATGATGGAGGAAGAAATGACCAGCCTCGATGTGCAGGATCATCCTACGAATCACCTCCTTCAAATCTTCTCCACCACTTAACTCACGCTCATAGAACAGTGTCATTCCGCCAAATGCCTTATATGCCTTGACATATCTCAGTGTGGAGTTTACTTTCTCCATAGCCTCATTGGACACCTGTTCGTCAACATCGTCCGGCTCCAGCACACAAGGGAGGGCAATATTCAGGAACTCCTCGTCCTCTTCGTTTAGCAGGAGCAGGAAATTCCTGCCTTCGTAATGGAAACCGTATGCGGTTCCATCCAAATCCTCCACCTTAAATCCTAAGGCTTTGAATGCTTCCAAAATCTTTTCCTTCATAGTCATATCGTTTATACCTTAAACATGAAAACCTATCGTAGTCTGCTGACAGTCGGCATCTTTGGGAGAGAACTCACTGCGAACCCTTTCATACTCTCTCAGATCGCGACTACTGACAGAGGGCGACTTGTGGGATATGCTGTCTTCCAGCAGTGTCTGAGTAATGACCTTGTATGGTTTGTCCTTCTCCTTGATGCTGGCATTGAACATCTTTCTCGATGCTACTTTGACAATATAGCTGATGTCGCTGCAGTTATAGCCTTTGGTCAAATCGGCCAGCCGCTTGAAGTCAATGTCCTCCGCTGCTGGCAATTTCGACAATTCCAGACGGAACAGACTCTCGCGGGCAGTGATGTCTGGCATATCTATGTAGATGATCTCGTCAAAGCGGCCTGTCCTCAGCGCAGCACGGTCTATGCGCTCCGGATGATTGGTGGCCGCAAGGACATAGATGCCTTTTTCTGCGGCATTGTTCAGCATGCACAAGAACTCATTCACCTCTCCGTTCTGGTAGTTGCGGTCGTCATTGGACCTACGCGGTACCATCGCATCGAACTCATCGAAGAAGACAAGTGTCGGGGACTTGCGCTCTGCCTTACGGAAGACCTCACCAATCTTCTCCTGTGTCCCATGTACAAGAGTGGAAGCCAGGTCATCGGGAACAATCTTCATAAAGTTAATGCCAACCTCCTCTGCCATCTTCTCTGCAAAAAATGTCTTACCGCATCCTGCCGGTCCGTAGAACAGCAAGCTTGGCGGTGTGATGCCGAAGGCCTTGGCACACTCCTGATTGTTCAGGACATTGATAAAGCCCTCTGTCACCAGCTGCTTCAGTTCATCCATACCTGCCACATCCTGAAAGCCACGGCAAGACCTTTTGCCCACCTCCTTTGTCGGTGTCTGTGCCTCTGCTGTTCTCTTAGGAGCCTTCACCTCTTCTTTTTCAGCAGTCTGACCTGTCGTCATCTTGCGGAGCCACTCCTTTTCTGCGTTTGTTCTTGCATTCATCTTTTAAACCTCCTAATTTGTTCGTTCTAGAATAGGGATAGCGCAAATCCCCATTTCCTATCGGGATATAGGAACTTTTTTAATCAGTTTATAACCCTGCACACCACTTTCCCCTTTCTGTCATACAGTGCTGGATTCGACTATAGGGTATTGTGAAATGAAATGGCCCTGCTGCAAAACAACTGATGGAATAGGGCTGAAAGGAGAATACCACTCCATCCTCCGACAAGCCCGGATTCGGAAGAGAGAGTACTCCTGTTTCCTTTCCGTCATTATCCTTCTTCACAGCGTAATCCTTGATATTTGGTTTCCATTCCTTGTACTGAGGCGTTTTCTTTGCTTCATTGAGCAGAATTGCCAGGACATCATCCATACAATCAGGCTTAAACAGATAGTTATAATCTATCTCCTGCTGATGGACATGGTCGTAAGAGACCAGCCGCTCTGTGTAGAAACCATGTGCGCCTCCATTATAGTCATGTGTGTATTCCTGATAAGTCACATACCTCTTGTTGCATGCAACAGCTTGCAGGTTCAGGGTTGCGAAAAGTGCGGACGGATAGTCCTCCTCATTGGTGCCATACTCACCCTTCTTGATTGCAAAGTAGAGGTTGGTAGCAAACTTGGCCACCTGTTCGTTGTCGTTGACATTTCCCTGATATGCCCAGCCATCATACAATCTTCTCGAATAGCCGATATACAAAGCTGAAACGTCTGGAACATCCTCATTATGTGATTGGGAACGTTCCACAAGCTTTACAAGCCAATTTCCAATACGGCTGGAATTAGGAAACGAAGCCTTCGGGAAATCAACCGTAAAACTATAAAAGACATTACGGCCAAAACCAGCAATGCTTTCTTTCCGATACCGTGTGAACGATGGCAACACCTTAGAAAGGCATCTCAGTCTTTCAAGAGTCTTCTTGTCTGAGAAATCAACCAACACACTTTTTCCCACGTTGCTCACATAGAACTTGTAATCACAGTCCGGCGCAAAGGAATCTATATACAATACTGGTGCCGCAAGCAAGACCCTATCCTTATTGAAGATAACATTGCAGCGACCATACTCCTCATAAGCCCAATAATAGGCAGTACCATTCACAACGCAAATTGTGTCAGCCCACCAGTCGGCATAATCCAGCAAACGGTTGACGAACGACGGTATGGTTACCGGAGTGAATGACAGCACTGATATATCATCATCCTCGACAACAGGGTCATCAGAATCATCGTCAAACTCGATGATGCACGAATCCACTTCTTCATTCACATCTTTCCCATCCCTTGTGTCAGGATGGGACGGAAAAACATCACGGAGATTCGTAGCACATACGCCACCAATAAGCAATAGTACCAGTAATACTGGCAATAATCTCATTCCTTTCATAGTATCCCCTTATTTCTCGTTTAGGTTTGCCCGCTTAACTTCTTCTACATTCTCAATGGCTGAAATTTGAGATATAATGGTCTGCAACTCTCCGATGGAGTGAACGCCAAAGGTAATAGTGCTGTTGACGATATTGTCAACGGTTTCGGTATTGAGCGAGTCAATAGACAGGTTGAGCTGCTGTGTGATGCAGTTAATGACGTCACTCAGAAGATGCTTTCTGTCAATGGCCAGAATCTGAATGGCCACAGCATAAAGAGCATCTGGATTATCCTTGTAGTCAACAGACACGATAGAGTCGCCGTACTGCGAAGCCAAACCAATGGCAACAGGGCAGTTGCGCTTGTGTATGGTGATATTACCATCAGCCTCCTTGAAACCGACGACTTCTTCTCCTGGGATGGGATGACAGTGAGGACAAAAGTGGTATTCTGGCTTTGGCTGTTTGGCGAAGTAGCGCTTCAGAAAGCCTTTGGCCTTGTAGGTCAGTACATGTTCGCTCCAATCTGCCTGTGGGCGAATATTGGGGTCAGTGGCTATCTCAACAATATCGCCACGATGGAGTTCTGTTTTGATGGAGCAGAGCTGTCCGTTGACACGGGCGTAGTGGGCATGTTCTCCGATGTGGCTGTGGATCTCAAAGGCGAAATCGAGTGCTGTGGCACGCTTGGGAAGATTGACGGGCTTCCCCTTTGGTGTAAACACCATAATATCATCATTGTAGAAGGTAGTAACGACACCCTCTATGAAGCCTCCCTCCGTCTGATGGAACTCCAGGTCTTTCAGCACAGTACGGAACTTGTCAATCCACTGGCCTACACGCTCTTCACTGCGCTCGGCAACAACACCAATCTGGTTGTTGCGAACCATCCGCTCACTGCTGATGTGAACCTCTTCCCAACAGCCAAACTCTGAGAGAAGCTGTACATGCAGGCTCTGGTATCCATTTTCTTTCGGAGCATCAATGTAATTGATGATTCCGCAGGGCTTTTCGTTGAACACACTGGTCAGGCGAGAGTATATTTTCAGGGCCATGTCTTTCTCCTGCTTCACATCCTCACAGGGGAAAACAATCTCCACGACATGACGGAAAGGGATGTGATTGAAATCGTCGCCCGTCCTTTTCATCTTGCGCCAGATGCTATACGGGGCACGGTACGTAGCACTAACCATTGCGTCAATGCCCTCTTTAGCCAACACTTCGCGAACCTTATCCATGAAGCATCCGAGTCGGCCCTCATGGCACAGACTGTCTCTCTCAATGAGTCGGGCAATCTGCTCATACTCATGGGGGCAACGATAACGGAAACTCAGGTTCTCCAGTTCAATCTTTGTGTTATACAGCCCAAGACGATTGGCAAGAGGCGCATAGAAGAAGTCAGTCTCTCCGGCAATCTTCATCTGCTTGTGAGGCGGCATGCTTCCCAACGTCCTCATGTTGTGAAGACGGTCGGCAAGCTTAACCAACAAGGCACGGATGTCATATTTGATGGAGTCGAGCATCTGCCTGTAGTTGTCCACCTGCTGTGATACGACATAGTGGTCTTTGCTCTGCTTCGTTACGACACGGACGAGGAAGGCCACATCCTCACCGAAACGCTGCTGGATGTCATCCATCGTGTAGTCTGTATCTTCCACCACGTCGTGAAGGAAGGCTGCGATAACCGGGTTTGCTCCCAGCATCAGTTCCTCTGCCACAATGGCTGCTACTGTTGCTGGATGGATGATATAAGGCTCGCCCGACTTACGCTTCTGACCAGTATGAGCTTCATTCGCCAGTTCAAAAGCAGCACGAATCCTTACCGCATCCTCTGCGGACACCCTCTTCTCCATCACGGTGAATACTTTGTTTGCCATCTCCATCACCTTCTTGTCGTCATTCTGCATCATAATCGTACGTCTTTTATCGTTATACATCTGTTTCCTTTCTCGTATATGATAAGAGAAAAGTCAAAGTAACCAAATCTATCATGAAAAAGAGGAAAAGGAGCAGCCAAACCTCCACATGAAGGTATAAAGGCTGCTCCTTCTGTACGCCCTAATGGGCATTCTGTCAATTCATTTGTAATCCGCCAGACAGTCACAAAGCGGTAAATCTGCGAGGCGTCTCCCATCCCGGAAGCCCATCCTCAGGCTTGACGACCTTTCACCAAGAAAGACATCGCTCGGCACGGATCAATCCGTAACCAGTGTCCATCCCCGGTGATTGGTGAGGAAGTCGATTCTTCCCCATGTCCGAATGCCGATTAAGGCATCCTTAGACACGCGAAGCGTCTTCTTTTCCTCATTCAACTTCACCCGTCCAGTACGGGCAAGGATTCTCACGTCGTCGCTTTCATCATGTTTCTTTGCCATGTATCAACAACTATTCAAAAGATCACTCATCGACTCCAATTTCAAGGAATAATAAAACCCTTACTTTTGTTATCTGATGCAAAGGTAAGGGTGAACTGCGCAGCTTTTGTGCGTAGATGGAATAAATATTCGGAAAGTTTACGTTTTTCTTTGTTTTTCATAGTTCCCGAGGCATTCAGCCAGCCTCTTTTCCAAATTTTCCACCAAACTCTCTGGTGAGAGTACGGTTATACTCTCTCCATAGCCGAGCAGGTCGCGCTCCAGCTCATGGTTCAGAATGACATCCACCGAAAAGAGAACTCTTCCATCTGTCTGGGTTCCAAGTTCCTTTTGACTCTGGTGGATAGGCTTTGTCCTTATATATGGTGCTTCTGCTGCCGTAGCAAGAAACTCGACATGTTCCACTTGTAAATCCATGGCCCTCGTCACGCCAATCATATCCTGGAAATACTCTTTAGGGCGAAATCCTTTATCGTTCAGGTATCGTTCCCGCTTGGGAGCATCTGAAATATCCTCAATACGGTCCAGAGCCAGATTGGACAGAGGTGCATCCACAAGATCATGCCTCCTGCCAAACACAAACCACCTGTTTCGGAACTCCTTTAATATATAAGGTGAGAAGTAGAAGGTCTGTGCCTCTGCCGAGCGGAAGGATTTATAGGTAATCTCGATTGGTTCTTTGTTCATTATAGCATCATGCAGGTCTGTAATGTATTCAAGGCCACGCAGGCGCTCATTACTTTCCAGAAAGATAACGGGTTCTACCTTGTAACGCATGGAAGCTACATAGTCCTCCAATCGGTTCACGACATCCTCCACGCCGTCAAATCCTCTAAAAGAACTCATCTGCTTAAGCAAATCAACAGCCTCTGACAGTTGCGCCATGTCTTCGGAAGAAATAGGTATTTGAGTGATACTATACCCATACTCGTCATACTTATAGTACTTCTTGTCAACCACCTTGATAGGAGCATAGTAGCCTAGGGCCTGCGAGTAGCGCATTTCCTGAATGTCGTGCTGGATGGTGCGACGACTCACTTCTCCATAGCCATTCGTCTCATATAAGGCATCGTTACAAGCATCTATCAACTCGTCAAGCGTCACCTTACGCCCTTTCCGAAGCATACGGTCAATGGTCTTGTACCGTAAAAGAGTATTCCTATTAATTGGCATATATCCTCGTTTTATTCGTTCTCAAAATAATATAAGCGATTATAGTTGAATGTTGTCAGTTCCGATTTGACATCATCCAATTCTTTCATCTTTAGTGGAGTGTCTTGAAGCCCATATTGAGCAATACAGTCCCGCAAGCGAGATGCGAATTTTTCCATTTCTACACTGATTTCTTCCTGTGTAGTATGAATATTCCAGTCTATAGCCTCTTGCATCTCAGATATTATCATACCAGAAAAAAAACCATGCAAACCATAGTTTTTGGCAAACTGGTCTGCATGACACCAAATTCCTATACAAGTCTTGCCACGAAGAAACTGCACATGTCTGTCAGTAACCAGGAGGCGGTCATACTTCCCTTTCTTGTTGGGCTTCGAGAACAGGCCATGTTCGTTGCCATGCCCCAGCATCATGATGGTACTGTCTCTACGTATAGCATTTCGCACATGTGCATTTGTGCTTGACTCATCAATATGGGCCGAGACATCCTCTCTCGTCTCATAAAGCTGAGAGAGGAACTTTGTCGTTGGATCATTAGCGTGTATTATCGTCATTCTTTTGACAAAGCTTTAATGGCCTCCTCACGAAGCCTTCTACGTTTTCCTTCATCTTCCATATCTTGGAACTTGACAACAACGCGGCATTGTGTATCGATGTAGGCAGTGATATTCACCTCATCATTATCCTCCATGCCGAAGCCATCTTCATCGGCAAAGTAACGTCCATCAGGATATAGCATCCAGTCCACACGAGCAATACCATCCTGATAATCCCCAATACTGAGTCCGCCATAATCAGCAACAAGTCTTTTGGCATCATAATTATGTTCCAACTGATTGACATTGTCCCAATCAATATCATCAAGAATGAAGCCAACTAACTGTCCATTAGGTTCCGAGATAGGATAGACCTTCTTCAAGGCAGGATTAACAATAAAGATCTGCTTATTGCCGTATGACCGATTGCTGAAGCGCAACATACCATAACCCATATCCCTGTGGAAATAGTCTGCCTCGTCATCGCTCTTCACCCAATCTGCCATCAAGTCTTCGAAAGTAGGATTCAAACGCCAGCGCCGTGCATCTCTATCCTCACGGGCATTGATGTCCTTCATCGTCTTCAGCCCCCATTCACGAGAACGTGTCAGATAACGACACAATTCTTCACCGGTGATAAACCCAGGGACAGCTTCTTTTCCCTTGTCCTTCCAGATAAACTTATAACCCTCGGACGCAATCATTGCATCACGACGTTTCTTGTTTTGGCAGTCCATACCATAGAAAGCACGTTGGAGGAATTCACTTTTCACAGCATCCTCATGCGTAATGTCATCCCATCCCCAGTGAAAAGTAGGGCGTATCCATTTCCCATGAAGAAAATGCAGAAAGTTCTCACTGTCATCACCTAACGCAAATGTACAGTCCAAGTCTGCCAACACGCTGGCAGGGTATTGGCTGCTGTCCGACAAATCAATGACTTTTTCCTCGATGTCATCTTGCCGTGAACCCATCTTCAAAATCTTGTCAATAAAACTCATAACCTACAACTATTTACTCCATTACACTTTGTTCCCTTTAATCCCATTCACCTGTATGTACTCGTCTAACTGCTCTTTGGTTCCATTAAACATGTTTATATCTACCACGTTGTCAATGATACCCCAGACATGACCTTCATGGGTGAATTGCCAGAACTTGCATTTTGGCACATCCGGCATCACGCCCCTGGGCTTTGCCAACCACAAATCGTAAAGGTTCAGCGAAGGACAGGTCTTTATCCGATTATTATAAACATGCATATTAGTATATATGATAGCTTTCACCCCACACTCCTTCTCAACGATTTCCAGCCATTCCCTTGCCTTGGTTGCTATCTCTGGAGAGTCTATCTCCACATCAAGCACTGGAGGCAAGTCGCCTGGCTCCAACTTAGCATGAGCGAGGAACAGCTCTGCCTGTACCTTGCCTGATACGGTATCAGTCAGAAAATGATAGGCTCCACATGGAATGCCATGTTTCTTTGCCTCATTGTAGTTCTTCAGATAGAGTGAGTCCACAAGGGAATCACTCTTTGACACCCTGATAAAAGCGAACTGAACTGGACGCTGATACTGAGGTGCAGGGATCTTTCCACTTACACTACCGCTTACATCACAAGGCAATGACAACTCATCCCAATGTATATTACCCTGCCAAAAAGACAAATCTATACCATATACCTGTGGGTATTCGCTTTCGTTTCCTGCGGTTATTTCCACTACATTCTCTGTTTTGTTTGCATTAGCAAAGTAAACTAACGCACCGCCAACAACAAGTCCGCACATGAATGCGCAAACAATTATGAGGTTACTTTTCTTCTCATTATTTATCAGCATTGCACTCACTTTTAATTCGATTACGACTTAATTCCTTTATAATCTCCTTACGCTCGTGAAAGACAATCTCTGAGATAGGCTCAACGCCATTCTTCTCTGTCATATGTCGATAAACAGCATTCAGCATTCTCATAATCTTGTTTGTGGTAAGTCCCTTGTCTTTTCTGTAGCCACAGATAGGCGGAGGGGCAACACCTTTGTCGGCAGCATAGAACACCCAATATGTGCAGAGGGCGATATCCGTACGATGAAGTCCCATGGCACAGGCAATATAGAACCGTCCGTTATCAATCAGCTTGCAGAACTCAGGGAAAAGCTCCACCATTTTGGCAATCCACTCATCCTCGTAAGCAACCGGGTATTTAAAATAGCTAATTCCGCTGCGTCGGCATAACTCGCTATAAAAGTCCGAAGTGTAGTCTGCCCGCAAGTCTATAATCTGCGAGATGCCTGATTTTATCATCGTGTTCCATGCATGTAGCTGGCGAGTAGAGGATAGCGTTCGCCCTCGGAAACCTCCATAGGTCTGAGCAAGGTCTGGGATATTGGTCGCCAGAATCTTCTCCACATCCAAACCGCCAGCACCCACATTAGCTGTCACAGCATATTTATCCAGGGCGACCTCTTCTGACGTTCTTCCTTCAGCATCCCTTTGAACAGCCTTACTCACATGCCATCCTTCACAGAACAGGCACTTATAAGTCGTAAAGGGATACCCATATCGTTTCGTCATGTCGAATGCTGCTTTCTCAGCCTTAGCCTTGCTCATATACGAAATCTTCGCCTTCCCATCACTCCGCCTCGCATGAGCATAAATGGAGAAAGCACCCCAAGCAGACCTGTTCACAACCAAGTTATGAAACCAGTCTGGCCGACTTATCTGGTCTTTGAACCAGCAGTCAATGTACTTGGGCTTTATCTTCTTCAAACTCGTCAATACCGTTCCCATCTTACCAACCTCCTTTATGTTTCTTCTTTCGTGTATAAATCTTATCCGACTTGTGAATCCGATTATGTGAATGGAAGCCCGGGCCGAGCAGTTCCATTTCCGCTTCGCGTCCACCTCGCCTCATTGCCTTTATGGCATCGAGATTCGTCGGTTGCAATATCTTCCTTTTAACCTTCTTCATCCTTACGTCTTTATCCTTGATGTTAATAATGAGGGGAAAGTAACCATCAATCTATCGAATTATACCGACCGCCATTCAACTTTTCTTGCCTCACAGGCTTCTGGAAGGGTCATCTTACCCAACATGTCCTCAATGACCGACTGTGGAACAGCATCCTCACGGGAACGGTTTCTTTCAAGCAATGTCTGCCATTCTGTTTCGAGATAGACTATACGAACATTGGCATGATAGGTCTCAAAGAGGCTGATTAGCGATTCTCGCATCTGAGCCGTGATGTTGGTGGCATTCCATACAAAAGACTGATGCTGACGCAGGTATTCCTTGGCCTGCTCGCGGGCGATGTTGGCAACCCTGCCCTGTGCTGCCGTAGGGGGAATCTTGTTGGCCCGTCGGATGTCATCTAATGAAATCATGGGCAGGTCGGGCATATTCTGCTGAATCCAAGTGTCCTTACCCGTTCCTGGAAGTCCACTCATCAGCACGACCTCACCCCAGCAGTCATCATATAGTTCCTGGTCTTTCCACACGTCACGTCCTGCAAGAAACGCCCTCTGGGTGTATGATGACGGAAAAAGATAACACCCGTCATTGCAGCCTTCCTCCTTGGCGAGTTCTTCGCAAAGCGTAATCCTGTCGAGTACCTCCTGCTGGTCATCACATTTCCGCCCTAACATATCTGCCTTACAGAGCATACAGAGTAATCGGATAGAGAAATCAGGAACCAACAAACCGTTTGCGGCCATCCGATGCAAGCGTAACTGTGGATTCTCTCTTTCTATCGCAACAGGTGGAAAAGAATGATAACGAACCAACAGACAGATGGCCTCGCGAATCTCCATGAGTTCTTTACTTCCACACAACCCATACTCCCGCCACAGCAGTTCACGCGCCATGTTGCTCCCTGTCGGAGCATGGTGTGGCGTGTGCCAATCACCGTCAACATACTTTGTGGTGTGAATCTTACCTATGTCGTGAAGCAATGCTGCAACATAGACGATATGCTGCCGCCGTTGGTTCAGTTCCTGGTATTCAGGAAGCCGCTTCAGGGCATCGCAAACCATCCGGGTATGCACCAGTACATCACCTTCCGCATGATTGACAGGCGACTGCGGAGTTTGGCGCAATTCTTCTTCGTATCGTCCGAGTGCTGTTTGTTCTATGTTGTTCCAATCTATCATCTACACAAACAATTCTTCCATCTTCTTTGTTATTCTGTTGGGTACAATAGGACGGTCGAGCCAATGCGATTGTGATTCCTCCACCGTCTGAAGGAAGGAGGCGCGGACGTACTTCATTCTGTCAACCACCTCGCCGTTTTCCTCTACCTTAATATATATGCCCTCCATCGTCCGACTACTGTCAGTCTCACGACACACGCGGTCAGCATCCAATCCCAATTTCTCAGCATCCTCACGTACGTGCTCAATATGCTGAGCTGAGATATAATTGGAATTGCCCAAGAATTTCAGTATCTCCGCTGTTGAACTGAACTTTCCAGTGGCAAGGACTGGCACTGAGCATATCGGTAAATCTTTCAGCAACTGATGACGCGACGAAGTATCAAGGAACTTTCCTGTCTCACGGTCCCAAACATCAAACTCCATGAAATAATGGGGCAACAGGTCATAATAGATGCTATGCTTGGCATACATCCATTCGCCATACATGATGTATCGATGTCCCAACACCTCATACAGACGGTCTTTATGCACGGCTCCCCACTGCTTCATCAGGTCATAGTGCCGCTCGCGATAGCCGCCAGTCAGGAAGTGTCCACGGCTCTGTAGGCGCAGCTCCCCGTCATCGGTAAACGAGACAGCGGAGTTAGCACCGTCAATCTTCTCCTCTAAGACAACATTCCTGCCGGCGATGTCGCTGAAAGGCCGTTGGCGCAGGTCTTCATCACCAGGTTGCAGCCGCGACCCCTGAATATGGGGTGTCCGTGGATATTTGATAATCGTATCTTCAATCTTCATAACAACTCTAAACTCTTAACTTTAAACTCTCAACTATAAAGTCGCCACCATCACCCTATGGTTGGTCACTGACATAAACTTCACCTTACTACAGCCGTTCTCCAGGAAGAGCCGCTCCAAGTCCTCATTCGAGAAGAGGTGAATATGCTCCGGATTGTCATCCGGCTTTGACGGCACCGACACGATGACGTAATTCCTTGCCAGACGAATGGCATTGTGCACCACTGCCTCCGTATCTGGAATATGCTCCATCACCTCTAGCATCGTCACCACGTCGAACGACTTGCCGGGTGCATCCCACGTACAGATGTCCGTCTGAAGAGGATGCAGATTACCGATACCTCCATCGTGCAGACACAGCAACAGTTCTACCCGATGTTGCAGGATGTCGAGACTTGTCACCTCTAAATCCGGGAAGTCGCGTAGCAGCGGAAAGAGGAACACGCCTCTCCCGCTACCCACATCAAGCAACGTCTTGCACTGCCCGGCAGGCACAATCCCCCGAAGGAATCCCAACACCACCTGTACCCTTGGCAGGTCGTCCTTCGCTTTGAAGTAATGCTCCTTCATTTCTGGAGCATCCTCCTTACCTTTATATCTTTTCTCATACCCTCGCCTATATGCTTCAAGGAGGTTTGTCATGTATTGCTGTTCCATATCTCATTCATACATCATCCCTTTCTTTCCGATAACTTCTGTAAACTGCAGCCATTTCCTCGTCAGCACAGGACTCTGCCATCCTGTCGAATTTCATTCTCGATGCCATTGACCCGCGCGACATCGTAGCGGCTTCTACCAACCGTGCCGTCTTATACCCGCTCTCAAACGGGACACTGATGCCGTTGGTCATCTTCGACAACTCCTTGTACCAAGGTTCGTCAGTGATGGTCACCGTGTCTATCTTTATCTTCTTCCGGGCTGCTTTCTCCGCTTCTTTACGCCAGTCTATCTGATTGCCGACAACATAATCCTCATAGGTATATCCCAACGGATGGGGATTGGCATCAGAAATCAGGAGAATGGCCTTCGTCGCATCGTCCCGCCAAGGTGTTTCCTCTACTATCTTCTTGATGACCAGCTCGTAGAATTCATCACCGTCGCCACCACTGGTGTCCTTCGTCTCTCGCACGAACTTGATGATGTCGTTCTCGTTGGCAGTGGGCATCAGACACTGGTAGGCATCACCAAACTCCGATGCACTCTTCATGTCGCAGTAATCACCAAAGGCCACGATTCCCAGACGCAGATTCTCATTGTCCTTGAACAGCCGGGGAACAAGTTCCGACACCTCCTTGCGCACAGCACCGATATAGGCAGCCATC
>ERZ842401.4070-NODE-4070-length-17386-cov-16.272806_pt1 | contig 17386 bp, 15 predicted proteins | sample MGYA00521270_ERZ842401 | MGnify/ENA primary metagenome ERZ842401 (study PRJEB31892, sample SAMEA3878208) | bioreactor metagenome | biome: Moose rumen | place: Sweden | collected 2011-10 | study: EMG produced TPA metagenomics assembly of the PRJEB12797 data set...
CCCGCTGGGGTCAGCGTCGCTTGCCCTCGGGGGGCAAACTCGCGCGGCTTTTCCAGTCAACTATCAGAAAGGCAAGAAGGCTCTTTCTTAAAACTATTGGCAGAAAAAAGAAGAAAATAAAAAGAAAACGAGAAAAGAAAGAGGGGATGGCTTAATCGTCATCCCTCTTTCTTGTTCCGTAGGCTCTGTCGTATGCCAAAATAGCGGTCTCGACAAAGCCTGTCATATCCTCGGCATGCTCTAACAAGATGTTATGCACTCTGGCAGAGAAGCGGAATCCATGATGAAATGAGCCTCCGCTCTTAGCCTTACGTCCTGCCCCCTCTCGGGCGCCACCACGCTGACCTTTCGGTTTTGGGTGGGTCTTGTTGTAGTCATTCTTGTATGCTTTGGCATAATTAGAGAGCAGCCGGTTATCATCAGAGTCCAACAATTTCGTCAGATCATGTTCTGTCAGCCAATCCTCTATGTCATATCGGGTGACAGATAGATGGTGGGTAGTTCCATCCTTCATGGGGATGGTGAGATTATATACTTCATATTCCATATCTAAGATGTTTTTATTATTGAATAACGTGTAACGATTTCAAATTATTGTGTTGTGTTTCCACATCAGCCTATGCTGCATGTCTGCCCAGTGCATGAGCCGTTTTCTCCTGCCGCAATGCACTTGACGCAGCACTTTTCACATTCAGAAGAAAGGTGACACATGCTGCATGCCTGCTCACGCGTCACCCCATATGTTCCAAAATCAATCTCTAACTGCTTCATTTCAGGCTTTCCTTGATTTTCACAAATTGTTCTTTCGTTACAAATCCAAGACATTTGTCTGGGTTGGCTTCTTTCTGGAACGCATACACCTTCAGAGCGTAGTCGTAGCCAGAGACCGTCATTTCAAGATGATCCATGTCGAGCCAGTGGAATTGGTCATATATGACGTATTCCCGATTGTCTTTTTCTCTTTCCATGCTTGATACATATTTTCGTGAAGAACTTGTAGTAGCCGTAAACGAAAGAGATAGCACTGGCGATTACCAGCACTACCTCAAAATCAGTAAGATGTCCCATAGACTTAAAGTTTATAGAAAACCGCTGTTCCTCTGGAAAGGAAATCCTCCGTGATGTCCTCCCACTCGCGCTTATTCGGAAAAAGTGCGTTCAGGACATTTGCTGCCTCCACTCTCTTCTTAAAAAGTACGGGATCATCCTTGAAGATGTAGTCGGGATTGCCGGGGATGGATCCAAAAGTGTCCTTTGGAGAGAATATGATAAAGCCATTTGGCACAATGTCCGTCACCTGGCATTTTCCGTTGACTTCAACGAGATCTTCTAAAAAGTCTTCGAATCTCTCAGTTTGGTTCTCCGTGAAGATTTCTGCACAAAAGCCGATTTCATTCTTGTCAATCAGCATCTGTAATACTTCCAAGTTTGTCATAGCGCATCAGGATTAAAGGGTTGAACATGGAATGAGAACTAACAGTGCGTGGTTGTCCTGAAGGAGCCAGTCAACGCCATGGTGCATATCTTCGCTGTCACCATAGAGGGGAAGGTGCCTGTTTGCACGAGCCCACTTGTAGAAGTCGTCCTCGGAATTGAAAACTTTGTCTGTTACCAAACGGCAGATGGCCGATTCATCTGGATACCACCTGCAATAAGCCTTGTACTGCATAATGTATAAATTTAGGAAATGAATAAAATATGCACGGCACAGGTGTCCTATGCGTTATACGAGCGCACTGGGTCGTTTCCGATACCCACACCAGCCGTGCAATGTTGTTTGAAAAATCGCTTCTTATCATGTCGTATAAAATTAGGATGCTGCAAAGATAGGCAAAAAATCGGTACGTTGTATCATTCTGCCCGAAATTTTAAGATTCTTTAGTTCCCTGCGCGTATATGTGCACACGTATGCAGGAACATAAGAAAATATAAAGACTATCAGCGACGACCGCTTTGTATGACGGCTACCGCTGACACATTCGCTTCAGGACGGGATGAACTGCCGCCCTCACTTGGCAACGGCAACAAGCCTGCTGCCGATGGCCGTCTCTATCCTGGCAATGGTGCCCGTGGTGAAGTTGTGCCTTCCGGTCAGCCATTTCGACACCTCGGAGTCACGCTTCCCCAGTCTCTTTGCCAGTTCATGCTGCGTTATGCCTTTCTCCCTCAGAACTGCATCAAGCCGCTCTGCTATCCCGAAGGAAAGTTCAAACTCGGCTTTCTGCTCTTCTGGAATGTTTGAAAGGCATTGTCTGAAAAGTTCGTTTGTTACCATAGCCATTGTCTTTCTGATTATATGGAGAATGTTGCACTCTCAATGTCTGTAATCACATTCTTCTCAATCCTTACCCTTCCCCTGCGTTGTGCTTCAAGCAGTGCCTTGTCGAATGACTGCAAGTCCGTCACATAGCCGAGAAGTTTCGGGTCTTCCTCATAGGTACGGGTTGACTTTACTCCACCATTGCCAAGAATGAGAACCTGGTCGGATATTCTCAGACAGTACAGACGCAATGATCTGGAATCAATGGCGAGGGCTGCAACATTGTCACTCATCTTGCCCTCAATACGGAAGAAACGTTCCAGGGCACCCCTGTCGATGATTTTTGAAAGCGCAAGAAGGATTATGTTGAAATCCCTGTTATAAGTAGCATTGTCCTTGAACTCATTCAGGAACTTTTCGTATTCGCTCAGTTCGCTCCCTTCAAAACAGATTGAATAAAGGCAGACGTTATCATTCTGCTCAATGGTCTTTAATACTGCTTCTTTCATACTATAAATGTTTTAGTTCTCAATCTCAATGCAAAATTAGCAAAAAATCGCCAATATATTTCACTTATAAGTGAAGATTTACGATTATTTAAGGTATAAACAAAGTTGTCATCTGTGTTAATGGCTTTGAACATGTACCTTATTATATTATAGGTAGCCACATTACAACTATGTCGCTCTACAACTATCTTCGGGCTTCCATTACTGGCTCTGCTCCCTCTCCGTCTTACGTTGGATTCGTTTTCCCAATCCGCTTTCTTATGGGTGGCTCAGGGTAGCGGATGACCTAACCACGACACAAAGGTATATATTATTTGAATACGTTGCACTATTTCAAAGAAAGATTTATCTTTGTTTAACGCTTTCAAAAGAGAAATTAATATTTGTTTGCAATTCAAAAGGGAAAGTAATAATATTTTACATATTTCTTTTATCTCTCCTTATGAACGATTGAAACTAAAATACTGATATTTAAAAAGTTCCGAAAATTTGACAAAATTCTATTTTCTTGACATTATTCTTGTCGTGCAACCGTTTACGCAAAGTTGCGCCATTCACGGAAATTAAAATGGATTTGTTAAAAAATGTCATGGGAAAACACGGCGCAAGGTTCGGAGAGACACCCTATTTTTGCAGGCAAGAGCCATCCAGAAGGCAGGAAGAATGGCAGGGTTCGAATCCTTGGCGGATTATTTGGAACGCTCCGAAATGCCGATATACAAAGGGTTTTGGCTCAAAACAGATGGAAATTAGTAACAAATTGGTAACATAATATGAAGATTTCAGCATTAAATCAGCCTTTGGGGATGGGAAGAGGTGCAGGCTATGAGCGTGACAACCTCGCTATTGGTATTGGTGTTTATCAGCCAAAATTGTGGATAGTGCCTGCAATCGGTGCAGGTGTAGGACTGGCTTCAAGCCTTTTTGGTGGTATCAGCGCATCCAATGCGGCAAGAGAAGCAGAACGTAGGCAAAGACAGCAGGAAGCCAAGGAAAACGCATGGTACAACCGAAGGTATAACGAGGACTATGTGGATACCGCAGCAGGTCAGAATCTTGTCAGACGAGCCAAGGAGTACGCCAAGGAGAACTGGAAGAAGGCGGCAGGCGCACAAGCCGTAGCAGGTGGCACGGATGCAGCAACCGCCATGGCTAAGGAGGCAGGAAACAAGATGGTAGGCGATAGCATAGCCAATATTGCAGCCACAGATCAGGCAAGGAAAGAACACGTTGACGATTTGCACAGACAGGCAGAGTCTCAATTCGCCCAGATGGATATGAATAGAGAGTTACAGAGGGCACAGAGTATAACAGATGCAGCACAAGGCGCATCCAATGCCATTATGAGCGTTGCAGGAGCATTAGACGGAGCAGGCAAAAACCTGCAAGGTGGAAGTAATAATAGTAAGGTTAACATAAGCCCTGCCGTTCATGAGGGTAATTTGCAGGTAAAACCGAGCGATCTGCAACCATTCTCGCATACCGATGATGATTTGCTTGCTCGGATGGCAGGAGCAGGCAATACATCTACCAAGCCAAACCTCCAAGGTGGAAGTAATAATAGTAAGGTGACATCTCCTGCATCTCCTGTGGTTGCCCCCAATGCTATAACGCAGGCTGCAACAGGCACAGGAGAGAGATTTAACGCAGATCTGAAAGTACCAGACATGGGCGATACCATTCAGCCGACCATTACCGATGATGAATACAGGCACTTCCGACAGGCAGTTGGGCAGTGATGTGCGGTGGGGAGGGGTGACCCCAAGGGGGCGGGGGTGTTGACCACCCGAACAAGGTACAGCGGAGAAATGTACAGACACAAATTTATGTTTGCCCCCCGGGGTACTTACCACCCGAAAAAGTAACATCGACCACTTTGAAATTCAAAAAATCATGACAGAGAAGGAAGAAGAAAGGTGTTGTGGTGCCTGCTGTTGGTTTAAGTTTGAGGACATCAGCGGATGGGGTCAGTGTCCTTTTGAGGATATTACTGGTATTATGAACTGCTCCGACCTGTGTATCACGGGCAAGTTTGTTTCGTTGCAAGAGAAACGCCATCATTTGGCTATGCTAAGGAAGTGTCAGCGTTGTATGCGTTTGTCGGATAACAAGGATATGAATGTTATTGATATATGCAATTCGATTGACTTTGTTGTTGAATACGCAAAAAGGTTATAGTAATGAAAAAGATTTCAGTTTGTTTAGTGATTTGTAAGAAGACCAAGTTTTTTTTAGATAGTTAGTCTATGGATAGAAGAGAAAGCACGTCGTTCTGGCTCATAATACTGCTCATTGGTGTTGTCTGGGTGAATATTGCCAAGTGGTATCAACGTAAGTATATGTTTCAGGAGCCGAAGATTGACACGGTGGAGGTAGTAAGGTATAACATTACACACGATAAATCTCCAGCTACAAGAGATGAAAAGGTAATCGGGCATGTGACTTTGCCAGTTCTTTCCAATTCTTGCAAAAATGTAAAGAAATCGCAAGATTTTTTACACATGTCAGATGACGTGTCAAAAAAAGGTGATTTTCTTTACACGTCTTGTTCTAAGATTCCGAAGGAAGTTGGAGTAGCGGACACCCTTATTCAAGACTCCGTGCCCGAAACCGGAATAACGCTCGACATCGTGCAGCGTAAGTACACTGACGACTCTACCTATACCGCCTATGTGAGTGGATTGGAATATGGTTCCTATCCAAAGTTGGATTCGGTAATCGTCAGGCAAAAGATCATAGAGCGCACGATTACCAACACGATTCAGGAGCGTGGTGTGAGGTTTAAACTTCGTCCTGGCCTTGGTGGAGGCTATGACCCGCTGAATAAGGGCTGGGGAGTGTATGTAGGTGTAGCAATTATAATTGATTGGTGATGATGAAGAAGATTTGGGATTGGTTTAAGGACAGCCATCGATACCAACACTTTTTGGGTGGTATGCTTATTGGCGCATGTTCAAATAATTGGTATTGTGCCATCTATATTGGTGTTGGAGTTGGCGGCGCTCTGGAGTTCAAGGATAAGTCATGGGGAGGCAAATGGGACTGGATAGACTTTGCGCTGACCTTTTCAGGCGCGGTAGTCGGCTATGGTATGCGTTGGATAATATTCGGATGAAGTCTTCTTTTGCAAAATTATTGATCAGCATAGTGCTTGTGGCTTCGTGGATTGTTATGCCGAAGTTTTCTTTTCCAGACTGTGGCTTTTTAGGACACTTACTTTATCCGTTGAGCCATGCTAATATATGGCATCTGCTGGCGAATATCCTTTGCTTGTGGATGATACCTTGCGAGTTGCATTTGACTACATCTTTTCTGCTGTCGGTACTCTGCTCGTTCCTGCCGTGCTTCATCAGTGAGGCAACGTGTGGGTTCAGCGGAGTGCTTTTTGCCACTGTTGGCATGAGTTGGGGAAGGGTGAGGCGATTCAAGGAAATGCTTTGGAGGAACAAGTGGTTTCTTATTATACCGATATTCATTCCGCATGTGAATGCCTTGCTGCATATCTACTGTCTGATTGCAGGATATTTGGTTGGCTATTATTGGCGAGAGGATATCGCACCACACGGAACAAGAGATTGGGTATGAAGGAAGATATTCGGGAACTGATAGCGGAGAATCATAGTCGTAGGCAGGAGATATTCGGACCTTACGACCAACTGACAGGGTTGGGCTGCTATGGCTTCAAGGACGGAATACGTGCTCATGTCGTTATTCCTGATTGCATCATTCCCGAGATGTGGGTGCCGAGAGAGACCTTGCAGAGCACGATATGGCATGAGGTTCTGAAATACGGCAGTATTAAAAGGTTCATAGAAGAGAGCGGGCAGGTCAACGGACAATATGACGAGGGTTATCATCAGGACGTGGAGGAAGCCTTGTTCCAAGCAAGATGCTACGATGATCCAGAGTTTGCCTTTGTCCTGGTAGACCAGATTGTGGATAAGGTGACGGGTGGCATGATACCCTTTAGGCTCAGGTATGCACAGAGGAGACTTCTGAAACTATTTGAGGATTTGCGCAGGGCGCAGAAGCCTATCCTTGTGGTACTGCTGAAAGCCCGTCAGTGGGGTGGCTCTACCCTAACCCAGATGTATATCAAGTGGATGCAAGAGTTTCGCCATCCTCACGGATGGAACGCCGCCGTTATCACTCAGGCAGACTCTACTTCCAAGAAGATTAAAGCCATGTACCGAAAGGCTGTGGAGAAACAGCCCGGATGGACGGTGGGATTGCCTGGGAAGAAACTTGAGATGACTCCCTATGAGCGTTCAGACAGTGACTTTCAGATTACAGACGGAAAATATCTTGCTCGTACATCGCTATTGAGTATCGCTTCTTTCAACTCGTTTGAGAAATGCCGTGGTGACAACTATAAGATGGTACACTACTCTGAGGTTGCATCATGGAAAAAGACCCCAGAGCACGACCCTGACGAGGTGATATCGAACCTGCAAGGCGGATTCTTGGGACTTCCTGATGAGTTGGCGGTGTTTGAGAGTACGGGTAAGAAGAATAGCGGTTTCTTCTATGATCTCTGCCAAGATGCCATGAAAGAGGACTCCACAAGTGCCTATCACTTCCTGTTTATCGCTTTCTTCCTGATTGAGAATGACATGAAACCTATGGGCGCAGAGGGCTTCTCGGAGAAAGAAGAGGAGGAGTTTGCCACATGGCTGTGGGAGAACAGGAACTATGAGCAGTGCCCTGCGGGATTCCGTGAGTCTGGAAAGTTCTTCTGGCGGTTGTGGAAGATGGGGGCATGCTTTGAGGCTATCAACTGGTACAGGTACAGACGCAATGAGCACAAGGCGCATGGCTACATGGCTTCCGAGGCTCCTATTGACCCTGTTGAGGCATTCCGTAATGCAGGAAATGCGGTCTTTGACCCCTACGCCATTGATGATTTGAAGGAAGATTGCCATGCACCAAAGCCCCCACTCTACTATGCCAACATCAATCTTCCTCCTTTCGAGACGAAGAGCAGGAAGGTATTCAGGGAAGCCGATATTAAGATACGTGAGGACAAGGCTGGAGAGTTGAAGATTTGGTCGATGCCTAATAATCAGATATTGAAGGTGAGGAACCGCTATCTTGTCAGTGTGGATATTGGCGGAAAGAGTGCCACGTCCGACTATACCGTGATGACCGTCTTCGACCTGATGGGCATGTGCCCGGAGGTGAAGGGAAGACCGAGGGTGGTAGCGAGATGGAGAGGACACATCAGGCATGACATACTCGCCTGGACCGCTGCGGCACTCGCGCACTTCTATGACGATGCTTTATTAGTGATAGAGAAGAATACGGCAGACAGGGAGAAGGACAACAACACCGAGGGTGATCACTTCGGGACCATCATCACCGAGATAGCAGGATATTACCCTAATCTTTATCAAAGAGTGAAGGAGCCAGAGAGCACCACCGAGGGTATCAAGCCTATCTACGGTTTCCATACCAACGTGCAGACCAAGATCTGGCTCATTGACAACTTGAGTGCCTGTGTCGATGATAAATTGTGGGAAGAGCCTGACGAGAACATGTATCAGGAACTGGGCTGGTATCAGCGTGACCCGGAGACTAACAAGATGGGTAACGAGCCAGGAAGTGGAAAGCATGACGACGTGCTGATGTCGACGGCTATCGGACTGTGGATTGCTTTTCATGAGCCAATCTACAAGCCATCATGGAAAATAGAAGAGAAGAGGGAGAAGTCCTTTGAGCCTATGACTGAGGCGAGAATCTAAGTTCCTTCATTCTCTCACGTTTCTTTTTCAGTTTCTCGTAAGCCCTCACACGACAAGGAATATTCTCTCTCCTACCCTCATCATCGAAGTGGTTGTTTTTGAGGAAATCCCTTACCTTATCCATTGTATGATGGCTACAGAAGAACTCAGGGGCAGGAGAAGAGACAGCAAACCCTACAATGTACTGGAGCGACTTTCCTATGAACGCCCGTTTCTCTGACAGATCAATCACCTTATTGAAAAGAGAGTAGTACATACGCCTTCTGTTTGGCATCATCATGTCCACCCTGGAGAAATCCCCCCGGAACATCGGCGCAAGGATCTGACGGGCTTGGTTTGCGGAGATATAATAGCGCGGAGCCGGTTGCTTGACAGCCTTCTTATAGGCATCCTCCTGAAACCAGCAAGAGGGAGCAACGCTGTTGTACGCCTTAATCAAGTCGTCCTGGAACTGTTTGGAAATGTCGTAATCATGCTTCATAATGCCCTCAAAGATAGCGATTTCTTGCCAATATTGCAAGAATTTGCAAGAACTGGAGTGTTTTGCGACAAACAATAACAAATGACAGCAAACCGAATTAAGGAATCATAACAGATAGGTATGGGAAAACACGGCAAGAGGGAGAGCCTTTCATGTTATTTTTGCCCGCAGAAATAACGTTATTTTTATGGCAAATCTATTTATTCGAAAGCCGCTGATGGAAACGCCGCAACTGACAAAGCCCGTTGAAGCCTACGACCCCACGAAAAGTGTTGAGCAGAATATGGCAGGGCAAGGGCAGCCGAGCGCGAAGAACATCACGGATGCTTACCAGACTCCTACGGCGCAGTTGCGGACACAGCAACCAACATCAGCAAACACACAACCTGCACGTACTATACCAACTATTGATCCGACAAGCGACACCGCAGGGATGGATGCCATTTCGCAGATGTACACCAGTCGGCAGGAGGAAGATCGTCTGAGGAAGGCGAGTGTAGCCAATCAGCGCATCTTGGCAGTTGCTGATGCTCTGAGACATATCGGCAACATCTATAACACGGTAAGGTATGCCCCCGCTCAGAAGTTCAACAGCCCCGTGCTGGAGGAATACGACAGATACCAGAAAGGAAAGGCTCTGCGTGATGCGGCTAATATAAGATACATGAACTATCAGCAGCAAAAAGCGGCGCAAGACCGTGCTGCGGCAAAGATGGATATGGAGTTTAAACTCAAACAGGCTGATGATGCAAGAAAGGAACGTCTTAATGATGCCAGAATAAGCAGATACAACTCACAGAACGCAAAGGATGGAGCAAACAAAGCCTATTGGGAGACCCGTGCAAGACTCTTAGAGGAAGGATATCCTCTTGAGAAGGCTATCAAGGAAGCAAGGAAGGCACAGATAGAAGAGCAGACACGACTCACAAGAGTCAAGGCGGACCAGGGTGGTTTTGCCCCAAGGCGATCTGGAGGTGGAGGAAGTGGTGCAAAATACTGGGACTATGACGAGGAAGGCAATATCCATTACTATCCCAATAAAACCATGTGGGAGCAGGGAGTCGAGGAGCATAGCCAGAACCAAGACCCGAACGAGAAATATCCTACTGGCAAAAAAGACCTGAGAGGTAATGAAGAGCAAAAGACAAGGAAGCGAAAGACTGTTGAAAAAGCAGGAAAGAACGCTTACAGAGCCCATAAAGGCTCTAATGTGAGAAACTTCTCTATCAGAGACAGAAACAAAAAAAGCAATAGTTCTAATAAAGGTAAATTCTCAATACACAATTAATATGCCAATCAATAGTAAGGTAAAGTCGTTGTATGACGCAATGAAGGCTGACGGTGCGGATGTCGGCACGGAACAGGAGTTTAACGATTATTTCTTTGCCAAAGGCGAACAAGGATACAAGAACAGAAAAGCCGTCTATGACGCTTTCAAGGCTGACGGTGCGGATGTCGGCGAGAACTATGAGGAGTTTGCCTCTTGGCTGCAACTGCAAGCACAGCCAAAGACACAGAAGCCTCAGCAACCAGCAAACCAGACAAGTCCATGGTGGGAAAGTGATCCATCCTATCAGCAAGACCAACAGCAATACACACAGAAGCCTGCACCTGCAACTCAGACACCTTGGGCTGCTGCAATGGAGAGAAGGAAACAGGCGCAGCAGCCTCAGCAGACAGACTACGTGCATCGTCCTGAAATGGACGAGCAGGATATTCTCAGCGGTCAGGCATTGAGGAATACCGTAAACCAGCGACGTGAGGAGATTGCCCAGGTCCCAAATCAGGGAATGGAGTATGCCCGTCAGGAGCAAGCCCGCCAACAGCAGCCTGTCGTCAAGACGGGAACGCCCGCCGACCAGAGCGTTATAAAGACACAGGGACAGTGGGAGGATGAAGTGCGCGACAGTGCCGCCAAGAGTGCTGCAGACCTATTCGGTACGGGTATCGACTACGAGGTTGGCAGAGTGATGGACGAGGCTACGAAGCGATGGACTGAGCAGTTTGACCCACGTGGCATGGTAGGCGAGTTCGCAGGTATGGATGCTTTGAGAAGAGCCAACCAAGAGATAGACCCCGACAGGCTTGTTAACGACCTTACCAGAGAGTTGCAGAATCGAATTGGCGGGTGGCTGCAACAGGACGGCAAGAGTGAGTCTATTGTTGATGCGGCTCAGAAGCTTGGCATGTCTCCTGATGATTATGGCAACATGGTAGTTAACAATATCGTCTCGCAGGCTCAGCAGAAACTCTACCAGAAAGTGAAGGAAGGCTATATGCCCAAGGGTACCGCCGACTATATCCTCAACGGACTGCACGACTCCCTGATAGGCACTATGATGGATATGACCACCATGACCAAGGGTCAGCGCCAGATGATGCAGCAAGCCAACCATGAGTTCAGTCAGAAGAACAAGGAAGAAAACTACTGGGGCGGCACGATAACCGATCTTGTGCGAGGTGGTGTAGGATTTATGGGTGATGCTCCCGTCTTCGGTGTACTTGGCAAGGTTGCGGCTCCTATGGTTCGCGGTACGGGTGCATTGCTGGAGAGTGTTGGTGTTCGTACCACGATGGGCATGAGCGATGCCGCCTTTGAGCGTCTTAGCCAGACGGTGCTTAACAACTCCAGTTGGCTACAGCGTATCAAGTTCGGTGCAGGCAGGGCTATTGCCGGCAGTGCCTATAACTTCGGTCTTTACGAAGGAGCAAATGCCGTTGTTCAGGATTTGTCCGTTGGCGAGGACACATCTTTAGGCACATTGGCGGGCGACTTCATCGAGGGTTTTGGCAAGGGTTCAGTGAAGGGAGCAGTTCTTGGCACCGTTTCCCGTCCTTTCCAGGGTGTATCTCCAAGGTTCGGTGTGCGCTCTGATATGAACTGGGGGCAGAAGGTGCTTGTCGGAACTGGCAAGGGAGCCTTGGCAACAGGAAACATCATGGCCGAGGGCTTGGGTTTCACTGCTGGAGCATACCTTGTGGACGAAGAAGCCCGCAACAGAGTTAAGGACAGTGAGAAGCCTTGGGAGGTCGTTCTTCAGGACACGATGGAGAACACGATGATGGCCGGTATCTTTAAGATCATGAGCGTCCATAATCTTCAAGACCCTGTCGGCTCATTGAGGAAAGCCTTTGAAGCCCCCGCAGACAGCCGCTTCAACTTCCAGCGTTGGCAGATGAAGGAGATAGAGGAAGCCTACGGCGGCAAAGAGTCCTTTGTCAGTGCCATCGAGCAGATAGCCCTCAGTGCCGACGCAGACCGCAACACGCAGATGTCTCGCTTCTATGAGGACTTCATGAACCGCAACGACATCAGCTGGGACACTAAGAACAAGGTGAGTGCCATCCTTACTGGTAACATGGCAACTGTTCCACCGATACCGTCACGCATCAGTATTGATAACGACAGAAACGAGGTTGTAGCCCTTGGTCGTCGTGGTGAGGTTCTTTTCCGCAGGGAGTTCAAGACCCAGGAAGAGGCCGATGCCATCAAGGCGCAGTTGGATATGAGCCGCGAAGAGCAGATGCTGCATAACCTGATTGGAACATTCCTTGTGAAGGATGAAGAAGGGAACGTGAACCCCGAGAGCCAGAAGCAGCTTGACGATACCATTGCAGAGGTTGGCTATGAGACGGCACTTAACAAAGAAGGTATCATCAATGCCTTGAACAAGGCACCTGAGAAACGCTCTGAGATGGAGCAGTATGCCATTGAAGAGTTGTTTGGCCGTCTTTACGAAATGCGCTTCCCCAACAATCAGCCCCATCCTGCACAAGACCATCAGAACGGCCGCGACATTGCAGAGGAGACTCTTCATATAGATGAACTCGATCCTGAGAAGAATCCCAACGGTGTGGAGCCAGGCAAGTATGACCTGCTGACACAAGCCTACGACGAGGCCAACAAGGCTCTTGAAGCAGCCTTCAAGAACAACGATACCTTCTATCAGTTCGTTAAGGAGCAGCGTGACAACGGTTTGAGCGACGGCGAGATAGCCATTGAAGCCCGCAAGATGGCTTTCAGCGAGGAAGAATCACAAGCCTTGATAGACTTCGAGCGAGCCAAGGAGCAGATGGACGGCTATGTGGAACTGACGGGCGAGCGCATCGGTGAATACGTGTCAAACGAGGTAAGCGGCATGTCGTTCAAGGGCGAGCTTGACGGTCAGGAAGTGAAAGACCGCTTTGTGCGCGTCGTGGACGATGAAGGCAACGAGTATTATCTGAGAACAGGTAAGGTGACAGTCGGCGAGAACGGCAGGCTTGTCTCCACCGACGGCAGCGGAACCGTTATCGTGCGTGATGCACAGGGCAAGGACAAGATGGTGCTTGCCGACACTATGAGCATGGCACCCGAAGACCCGTCCAACCCCATGCGTGACGATATAGCAGCCTATTCAGAACTGCGCACCACCCAGTTACAGGAGGCCATCAGCCTTGCCATCGACCCAGAGGGGAAGATGCAGCAGACTGGCGAGCCCAAGTCTCAGGGTCAGTTAGCCTACGAGCAGGAGCAGGGCGACGTGGAGCAGAACGGCGGCTTGGTAAAGAACGACCTTGCCGACCAGACGCTGAGCGAGACCCTTCGCGGCAGTCTGCACACCCTTGGCCGGAAGATAGGCAAGAAGATACAGGTGGTGACTAAGGAGGAACTGAAACAGATCAATCCCTTGGCTCCCGACAATGCCCGTGGCATGCGCAGTGCCGACAACAAGACCCTCTACCTTGTTTCCGACTATGTGAAGGACAATGAGTATATGCAGCGTTTTGTGACAGGGCATGAACTGACCCACTCCATCAAGACCGAGAGCGGCGACGCCAAGACGTGGAATGCCTTTGTGGATGCTGTGAGGTCGCACATGGGCGACAAGGCTTTCGATGAAGCCGTGAAGCGTGTTGAGGAACTCTATGAGAAATCAGGCGTACACCTTGACCGAGAGGCGGCAATAGAAGAGGTGTGCAGCGACTGGGCAGGCGAACACCTGACCGACGATGCCAGCATCCGTCATATCGTGGAGAGCGTGGAGCGTGCCGGTAAAGACCCCGTGACCTTCACCCAGCGCATCAAGCAGTTGTTTGAGGATATGATTGCCGCCATCACCGGCAGCGGACGGACACTTAGCAACAGTGAGAGGGAACAATTAGAGAAGCTGATCAAGGCTCGTGACCTGTGGGAGCAGATGTATAACGAGTGCGTTGCTAAGAACGAGGCTCGCGACAAGGCGGCAGAATCACAGCGTCTGGCAGAACAGCGGGCAGCCGAGGAGCGCAAGGCGCGAGAAACGAAAGGTGTGGTCTTTGGTGAAGACGGTGAAGCCGACTATCTGCGTATGCCCCCCGAAGCCACCATTGCCGACCTTTCGGAGCAGGCAGGCTCAGAGCTTGTGGGCGGTGTGATAGGCACGATGCTTGGCAACGCCAAAAAGACATTGAAGGGTGTTAGGGAAGTAAAGCCAAAGAGCGACAAGCCTAGCGATGTGATAGCCGCCGCCAAGGAAACATCTGCTTTGCGCAAGGCAGCGCAGGATGCCGTGGACTATTGGCAGAGTGTGTCCGACAAGCACAAGGAGTTGGAGGTCGCTGCCAAGGAAGAGGCGAAGCGCCAGGCAGCGGAAGCCGCAAGGCTGCAGACCGAGGATGAGCGGCAGGAGCGTCTAAAGACCCCAGAGGGAAGAGTGGAAGAGATAGTCAAGGCGAACGTGACCGACCGTCCGAAGGTGGCGCAGGAGATATACGGTGATGCTTTCAACGGCGATATGACCCCCAATGGTGTGGAAGAATACGTGATGGCTCATTTCAGCGGGGCTACGCCTGAACTGGGCAAAGGCTTCATCGACACCGATTCCATTGAGCAAGAGACCGGCCATAAAGTAGACGGCTTTGGCGGTGACAGCAAGGCTTACTATCCTTACCTTGCAGGACGCGGCAAGGGTAAGACGTTGGCGCAGGTGGCAGAAGATATATGGCATGGTATGCCCGAAGGGTTGCAGAGCATGACCGATGATGCTGCCATCAAGAACATGGTTATCGACCTGCTGACGGGTGCTCAGAAAGCAACCGATATTCGGGATGCGCTCTTCAATAGTCGCATAGCACAAGCGGAGCGCACACTTGCAGGCGAGGCAGAGCATGGAGAAGAGCCAGCTCCTTCTACTTCTCAGTCGGGTCAAATCGACCCTCGAAAAATGTCTGACGAAGATAAGCGGAGACGAGGTGATATGTTGAGGTATGCCCCTGCAATATCTGTTGCACCCAATCAGATTGTGTCTACTCCTGAGTTATCGGCACGGAAAGTCGCCGAGAAGTGGTGGGACGAACACGTGTCCGAGCCTCAGTTCTTTGACACCGAAATTGGAGAAGTCGAAATTAACAGGAACACTGTAGAAAGTTCCCTGGCGCATAGGTATGGCCAGATGAAACTTGATGCCATAACATCGTTGGTAGAAGGTTTTGAGAACGCTGTTTATCTTGGAACAATGCCAGATTCCACTCGACAAGAGGGAGTGTTAGACCATTATTTTGCATATCCTATTATGTATGATGGTCAACGTTGTTATGTTTTCTGCCGTGCTCTGCAAGACAACAATACCAACCGTCTGTATGTTCATGAGGTGTTTGTCGCTGAAAAGATAAAGAAGAGAGATACCCTTCAAACCGCAGCGTCGCAGCCTCACGGAGGTATCTCCCTATATCGAGACATTCTTGCGAATGTACTTGATGTTGATTCGCCTGAACTTTCTGGCAGCAAAGGTACGGAAAAATCTTCAACCGTGCAAGGAAAAGGGAAGGATTTTTCAGGTATTAACACTGCTGACCCTTTAGAGGCTATTGATCGTGCTGCTGATTTGTTTAATGGCGGTGGTGTTTCTGATGACATGCCTTTTTCTCCCTTTGAAGGTGACGCACCGTTCTCTATAGACAATGGCAAGGGGCAAGGCGGTGCATCCTTCTCGTTGGCTGGAAGTACTGATGAGTTTGAAAGGACACGTGAACGTGCTGTAAGAGAACGTGGCATCGTAATGCCAGGTCTTAAAAGCAAGAAGGTTAGTGTTGTCGATGTGCCAAAGCATACGTTTACGGGCGAAAGCCCTATAGGGCAAGCCGAGGCTTGGGCAAAGGAGAATATTGCGGGAACACATCGGGCAACAGACAGTAACGGCAATGCTTTTGACTACAGGATAAGCAATACAGCCATAGGCAAGTTCTTGTCAGAATCCTCTATCAAAAAGAGTGAAAACCTTGGTGTGCATCTTGCCGTGCTGACAAAGCTTCCTGAAGTCATATCTGAAAGTATAGAGGCAGAGGTTCATCCTGATTATCAGAAGAACGAGGAAGGTGTTCGCCTTTCCGAGAACGGCTGTAACAGCGACAGACTTATTCACAGGTTTTATGGTGCTGCTCTTCTTGACGGTAAGGTGTATCGTGTAAAGACCACCATGATTGAGGATATAGACCCCAACAAGACGAACAAACCCCACAGTTATGAAGTAAGCAAAATAGAAATGGTCGAGGACAACCCGACCACTTCTTGGAGCCCAATGGACGGTGAAAACCGCAGCATTGAGGCTGCAAAGTTACTAAATGGCGTTGAGAAATCCTACGATTCTGGAAAGAAATTGCTTGATGAGAGTAAAGATTTAACAAATGTTGAGAAAAACAGTGCCCTCGACAATACGACGGACACTGACAAGACCTCTGACAGAGGCATCCGTCCTCAGTCAGATGTACAGTATTCTCTTTCTGATGATCCTATGGAAGCCATTGAGAAGGCGGCAGAGGCTTTCCGTAAGGAAAGGGAAGAGCAAAGAGTGAAGTCTTTCCACGACATGATTGATGACCTGTTCACCAATCCTGACTTTGACAAGAGTGCACATAGTCGTATGCATTACGATTTGGGTGACACTCCAGAGTACATGAAGAAGCTTGGTATAAGCGGAGAGCGTTTTACCATGCAGTTTAAAAATATCAAGACTCACATGGGTAAGGATGCCGACCACAATTTGACGGCAAAAGAGTGGCACGAACTTCCAGATGCTATCAAGAAACCTTTCCTTATTACTACATACGGCAACGATGAAGGAAAGTTCCGTCTTTATACAACGGTCAAGGTTGGCGATAAGTTTGCAGTAGTTGGTGTCGATGTTGTCAAGGTCAACAAGGGTAAAGGCGTTCCGATGCTTGAACTTAACCGAATCAAGACGGTGTTTGGCAGAGACCGCTATGTTTTTGAAAACGGCGAGAATATTCTTGCCTATGATGAAAACATTACTCCTGAACAGGAGGCACTTCTGCGCGGACACAATTTCCGCGAATATCCTTCCATTCAGGAGCTTTCTGCTGGCAAAGATACTGTTTTATTTTCAAAGAAAAAAGAGTTAATAAAGAATAATTCCTT
>ERZ842401.4073-NODE-4073-length-17379-cov-5.554549_pt1 | contig 17379 bp, 9 predicted proteins | sample MGYA00521270_ERZ842401 | MGnify/ENA primary metagenome ERZ842401 (study PRJEB31892, sample SAMEA3878208) | bioreactor metagenome | biome: Moose rumen | place: Sweden | collected 2011-10 | study: EMG produced TPA metagenomics assembly of the PRJEB12797 data set...
CTGACCTTCCCTGCCGGCATCCATGCTAAGCAGGTGAGCGGCAAGCCTCTGTGCATCCACGTGCATGCCACTGACTTCGACCGTTCGCGCGGCAAGGTGAACCCCACCGTCTACTCGATTGAGAAGAACGGTATGGATAATGCCGACTGCATCATGTGTGTGTCAGAGCTGACCCGTCAGACTGTCATCAACCAGTATCATCAGGATCCGCGTAAGTGTTTCACCGTTCACAATGCCGTCTATCCCCTGCCGCAGGAGTATCAGGACATTCCTCGTCCCGACCATACTGGCAAGGAGAAGGTGGTGACGTTCCTCGGTCGTATCACGATGCAGAAGGGGCCCGAATACTTCGTTGAGGCTGCCAACATGGTGCTGCACCGCACCCGTAACGTGCGCTTCTGCATGGCTGGCAGCGGCGATATGATGGATGCTATGATCTATCTGGCTGCCGAGCGCGGCATTGCCGACCGATTCCACTTCCCAGGCTTCATGCGCGGCAAGCAAGTGTACGAGTGTCTGAAGAACTCCGATGTCTACGTGATGCCTTCTGTCTCTGAGCCGTTCGGCATCTCGCCGCTTGAGGCCATGCAGTGCGGAACGCCTTCCATCATCTCGAAGCAGTCGGGCTGTGCCGAGATTCTGGACAACTGCATCAAAGTGGACTACTGGGACATTCATGCACTGGCCGATGCCATCTACAGTATCTGTGCCAACGAGTCGCTCTTCAACTACCTCAAAGAGGAAGGCAAGAACGAGGTTGACCAGATCACCTGGGAGAAGGTGGGCAAGTGGATACGCACCCTGTATCGCCGCACCCTCGGATGGGAAGAGGCTTAGCCCCTGCGTAATAACGTAATAACGAAATAACGTAATAACGAAAATAGATTATGAAAACAATTTGCTTATATTTTGAGATACATCAGATTATCCATCTGAAGCGCTACCGTTTCTTCGACATCGGTACCGATCATTATTACTACGATGACTACGAGAACGAGCGTAGCATCAGCGACATTGCCGAGCGCAGCTACATGCCTGCACTGAACACCTTGCAGCAGATGATCAAGGAGAACGGCAAGGACTTCAAGGTTGCTTTCTCACTCTCGGGCGTAGGCATCGAGCAGTTGGAGATGCACGCTCCACAGGTGCTTGAGAAACTGCAGGAACTGAACGAGACGGGTTGCGTGGAATTCCTCGCCGAGCCCTACAGCCACGGCCTGTCGTCGCTGGCTAACGAGCAGAGCTTTGCACGCGACATCAAGAAGCAGTGCCAGAAGATGGAGGAGTATTTCGGCAAGAAGCCGACCGTGGCTCGCAACTCTTCGCTGATCTACAGCGACGATATTGGCGCACAGATTGCTGCACTGGGCTTCAAGGGCATGCTCACCGAGGGCGCTAAGCACGTGCTGGGCTGGAAGAGTCCTCACTATGTGTACAACTGCAACATGGCTCCGAACCTGAAGCTATTGCTGCGCGACGTGGAGCTCTCTGACGATATCTCTCTGCGCTTCAACAACAGCGAGTGGGATGGCTATCCTCTCTTTGCCGATGCTTATATCGATCGCATCGCCCGTCTGCCCGAGGAAGAGCAGATCATCAATATCTTCATGGAACTCTCGGCATTGGGCATCGCTCAGCCCCTCAGCTCGAACATCCTGGACTTCCTCAAGGCTCTGCCTGCCTGTGCCAAGGCAAAGGGCATCACCTTCTCTACGCCGACTGAGATTTGCATGAAGGTGAAGAGCGTGGGCAATCTGGACGTGCCCGATACATTGTCGTGGGTTGACGAGGAACGCGATGTCAGCTGCTGGTTGGGTAACGCCATGCAGCGCGAGGCTTTCAACAAGCTCTACAGCGTGGCCGACCGCCTGCTCATTGCCAACGATCCCCGCATCAATCAGGACTGGGACTATCTGCAGGCCAGCAATAACTTCCGCTTCATGACCACCAAGCCTTCGAATGTAGGTCTTGACCGTGGCATCTACAGCGGACCCTTCGATGCCTTCACGAACTACATGAACATTCTGGGCGACTTCATCAACAGAGTGAATGCCCTCTATCCTGAGGAGATTGAGAATGAGCAGCTGAACTCTCTGCTTACCACCATCCGTAACCAGGGCGACGAGATTGAGATGAAGGACAAGGAGATTACTCGTCTGAAGGCAAAGCTCGAGAAACTGGAGCCCAAGGCTGAGAAGAAGCCTGCCGCTAAGAAGCCTGCCGCCAAGAAAGCTGCTCCGAAAAAGGCCGCTGCCAAGGCTGAGGAAGCAAAGTGATCAGTCGGTTTCTTAATAGAATAAAAGAAAAAAATCCCTCTCATCGGTTGGTGAGGGGGATTTTTTGTGTACCTTTGCACCCATGTTTGTAGTAATGATGACACTCTTTGCCATAGTCATTATAGGATATATGGCAGGAAAACTGGGATATATGGGCGGCACGTTCGACAAACGGCTGTCGAAGTTGGTGATTGACATTACCTGTCCGGCACTGATACTTTCGTCGTCGATGACTGGCGAGATGCCCGATCGTCGCATGATTCTCCCCCTTTTGCTAATCAGCGTGCTCACCTATGTTGTGTTGGCCGGCATCGCCTATGTTCTGCCACGCTATCTGACACACCGCAGGGAAGAGTGGGGGACTGTTGGCTTTGCGCTGATGTTTGGCAATGTGGGGTTCATGGGCTATCCTGTCGTAGCCTCTATCTTTGGGCACGAAGCCATCTTCTATGCTGCCGTCTTGAATGTGGTGAACACGTTTACCGTCTTTACCGTAGGCACCATGCTGATAACTGGTGACGATACTGCCATCAAGGCTCTTAATACTGCTAATGATGCTCCGCAGGCAGTGGAACATCGCTCACGTTTTTCAAAGAAAGTCCTGTACAGCACTCCGATGCTGGCGGCTTATCTCACCATGCTGATAGTGGCTCTGCAGATTGACAATATTCCTGCAGTGATCAGTCAGCCGCTCATGATGATTGGCAATATCACGGTGCCGGCGGCTCTGCTCATCATCGGTTCGTCGATGTCGCACCTGCCCCTTCGCTCCTTGCTGGGCAGTACCACTGTCTATGCTACGACCCTGCTGCGTCTGGTGCTTCTCCCGCTGGGCATTCATTTTCTTTGCACGGCTCTCGGCTTCTCGCCGCTTGTGGTGAGTATCAACACGGTGGTCATTGCTATGCCCGTAGCCACATACGGCACCATTCTCTGCCTGCGCTATGGCAAGGACACCACCCTGATGACCGAGGTCACCTTTGTCACCACGCTTCTGTCCATGTTGACCATTCCGCTACTGGCTATCTTCTTGAGGTGATGTGGGTGTTGTAGGTGTTGTAGGTGTTGTGGGTGTTGTGGGCGCTGTGGGTGATATGGGCTGTTGCCCACCATACCCACTATACCCACCATACCCACCGAATCCATTTCTCCGTTGCCAGTCTTTCCGCGCCTGATACATTTGTTCTTTGATGCCGCCTTTTTCTTTGAAATCGCGTTTCAACCATTCTATCAGTCCTACAATCAATGCATCACACTGATGAATCAATGTGATAGCGATGTTTGCGATAGTTTCGTCGCTACGCTCCTGAATTTTCTCTCGATAAATGGCAGAGTCCAAATGTTTTCTGCAGAATGCGGCTGTCTGCTTATATCGGCTATCGTATGGTCCCCAGTGTTTCAGGCCTCTAACACGGAGATAGTCTTCGTAGTCAAGCAGTAGTTCGTGAAGGGAGGCACGATTGACATTTGTCAGTTTCAGTTCCATTTCTTTCGATGTCACACCGTCAATATTGCCTTCAGCAAGATTTTGTTTGCCAGAACGCGCGGCTTGTATCATCTGGTCAATAGTTCTGTCGCCAATCTTGAGGTATTTGTGGGCAAAGAAAAATGTAATATCGTATATGCATTCAGCTTTCTGAAAGCACTTCAAAGTACGGTATGTCCGTTCTTGATTGAGAAAAGAAGAGTCCTTTCCTGTCATAATAATTCGCCAGATACATATTATAGACTACAAAGATAAGCCTTTTGGGCAAAAAGTGCAAATGTTTCATTGATTTTCTGTGCGATTTTCTGTGCGAATTGCATTAACTTTCCATGTCGCCCCTTCGCTCCTTGTTGGGCAGCACCACCGTCTATGTTAAGAACCTTCAGCACCTGATGCTTCTTCCGTTGGGCATTTTCTTGAGGTGACAGCATTTCGTTCTATTGTTGTTTCAGTGACAGCAGTGTAGGCAAAATCGGGTAAAACAATAAGGAGGATGCACCAATTGGTACATCCTCCTATATTTTACCTCATGGTAGAGGAAAATTGCAGATTGTTATTGTAACCATCGAGGATCGCCTGCTCCTGCCTTGGCTGCTTCACTATCAGGATTCAGCGTGAAGTCTGGAGCATCATTTTTGAACGGACTATCTTTTAGGACAGTTCCGTTACCCTTTCCTCTAACCTTTGTTCCTGTTTCTGATTCAATGTCATACTCTGACGATGATGTGTCAAACCAAATGATATTTGCATCTGCACCAGTACCAGGTGATGTAAGGTTTTGACAATTGAAATAGAAATTGTCCTTCAGTTCGGGATTAGCATCTGTGGAGCTGTTGTTCGCAAATCCTCTCTTGTAATTCGTTCCTGCTACAATGTTATTGGTAAATGAAACTTTGTTGCCTGCGAAGCGGACATAGAATATTCTGTAATTAGTTGCTGCTCCACCAACATTAGCAAAAGTACAGTGGTCAACAGATACTACTGGTCCATCTTGATCAGGGAAGTCACTAGCCTTGTCATCTATGCGGAAGAAATCACGGTTTCCAGCTACATCATAGAATGTGCTGTTCTTTACTGTTATCTTGCGGGGAAGGCCAAGACGACTGTCGATGAAGTCACCACCTGAGCACTGAATACCATGAACAATGCTGTTCTCAATAAGAATTTCTTCAACAGTAGATTTGACATTCAAGTAAATAATTCCTTTGGCATCAGTACGGCCTTCAATGTCACAACTCTGAAGAACGAGTGGACCATAGCTTACCTCAGCGGTCTTGAAATTGAACATCTGATCTGTTGTGCTATTCTTTGTACCATTAATAATGGCTTGAGAGATAACCAACGATGCGCCGTTGTTAATTTCAAAGCGTCCGTTGATTATGGGACGGCTAGTTGGGTAGATACCTTTGATGGTGATGTTCTTATTGATTTTAGCGGCTCCAGTATTTAAGAGTTCACCTGTTTCTTCGTCGTAAGTACCATTTAAGTTATAGGTTCCTGCATACATGGCTATCACGGAGTTGTCCTCCAGGTCCTCGTTCTCAAGGATCTTCTTCAGATCATCACCATCGTGAACAAGGATTGCTCCTTCAAGATCGGCGATGGTGGTAAAGTCGCGCTTACCGCATTGCTTGCCGTTGTAATAGAGAAGGGCAGTGTAGTTGGTCTCAGGCTCCAGGCCACTAACAGTAGCAGTCTTGGCTTCTTGCTCGTCTGTAGTAACTTCATGGGTAACTGGTCCAACGACAATATTTGTAGGAGCGTAGCCTTCTTCGTCGTCCCATACGAGCGTTACGCTGCGGTCAGAAATTTGGCTCTCTGTAGGATTCTTCAAGAACTGTTTAGCACTTGTTCTGAAGAAAACACTGCTCCATGAGGATGTGCGGCTCTCCATTCCTTCGGTGATAGCTCTGATGCGAACAGAATAGCGAGTGTCAAAGATCAACTCAGTAATGGTAATTTGTGTATCTGTTGTGTTGAGAGTTTGTACAGGTTTTCCTTGGAATGTAAGACTGTCATCTTCAAAGACTTCCAGATTATAGCCCGTCGCATTAGCAGAAGCTTCCCAAACGATAGTAGCAGAAGTCTCCTGTGTGGTCTTCGTGTCAGTCCCGAGTGGTGCAAAGTTCTTGCTGAAGTTCAATGTGGTCACCTCTTCGGCATCATCGCTGCATGATATGGCGGTAAGCGATGTAAGGCCCAGCATGCAGAGGGTGGCAATATTATAAATCTTCATAGTTTTGTCCTTTCTTTAATGTGTTATTTCAAAAAATCATTATTCAGCGTGCCAGCGCTATTGTTGATAACACGCTGTGGAATGGGCCATACACTGTGCAATTCGGGATCGTTGACATAGTAGCCATTAATGATGTCGTCAGTAAGGGTGGATTCACCGTTACTGAAAAGCCATCCCTTGTCAAGCAGATCCTCCTTGGTCGTTCCCAGAGCAGCAGCAGCAACTTCCTTGTCGTCTTGGTCACCATGCTCAAGTCCGTAGATCTTCAGAGTCTCGCCATCAGTGTCGTAAATGTAGTAAAGCTTTTCGGGTAGGTCAGCGAAGTCACCCTGATGAAGTTGCATGTCGGTGAGCTTTGCTTTGGCTTCAGCCAGTTTTTTGTTGAGGATTCCCCAGCGAATCAAGTCCTGCTTGCGAAGCATCTCACCAGCGAATTCAAAAGCGCGCTGTTCGATAATGCCATCACGGAAAGCGTCCTGACTGGCTGTGTATTTCGCAATCAAGGCATCAACTTTGGCAGATGTAGTTGGGAATGCACGGTCGAGAATAGGCTTGAGGTATTGTACAGCATCCGCTGGACCGTTCAGTTCATTCTCTGCTTCTGCTGCCATCATCAGAATGTCTGCATAGCGCATAATCTGCCAATTGATGCCATCGTCCTGTTGGTCAATGATGCGTTTAGCACCATAGCTGGCCACCCATTCGTAACGCAGTTTACCAAAACTTGTGTTCTTCAGACCATAAGGCTCTTGTTTTGCACGGCCGTTCTCAGGCTTGCCCCATTTATAGGGAACACAGGTTATGTCTCGACGAACATCGTCAGGATCGAAACTGTAGTAGAAAGTCGGTACAGGGCCACTTTCGGCACCAGCTGTTTTGTCCTTTTCAGTCCAGTTTACCCATTGGTTGTTGGCAGGGTCAACACGTACACCTTTTGACGACACAACACGTCCACGGCCCGTGAGGAATGGAATCTCCCAGATAGACTCATTGCCAGCCTCAGTGATTTCACCACATAGGTCTTGGAAGTTATACTCGAAGTTTGTTCCCTTTGAGTTGCCTAGACGATTCTTACCGCTATTGATAACGCTGACACATTCGTCGCGTGCAATTTGATACATTTTCTGGGGAGCCAGTTCTTTGTCTGTGCTGCGACGGAAAGTACCGTCTTGATACAGGCTATAGCCTGCTGCATACAATGCGGCACGAGCTCGCAGACCTTTCACGAATGACTTACTAACTCGTTCGGTTGATTGAGTAGCACTACTTTCGTTAGGCCAGGGTACATATTCCTCAGCTTCTTTTAAATCTGCAAGGATGCGTTTGTAAATCTCGTCCTTGTTAGAGCGAGGCATGTTGAGGTTTTCGTTGGTCGTTGTCGTGAAACGGGCAGGAACGTCACCATACGTTTTGACAAGTTCTACATAGAGCAGAGCACGAAGTGTCATGGCTTCACCCAGCAACTGCAGAATACCTGCATTCTGTTTGTCTCCATATTGGTTAATGTTCTCAATGGCCAAGTTGGCGTTCTCAATGCCCTGATACAAGCTGACGTATGGATCTTTCGTTACGTTCAACTGATCATTCTCAGGAGAAGTGCTGTAGTTCGTAGCATTGTATTTGCCTGTCAGACGACTACTATAAGACGGTGAGTTGTACCATTCAATGTCAGTATTTAAACCGTAGAGGGCAATATGACGGCCACGGTAAGAGTTCGTCTCACCCCAACATTGATTGATAGCCATGACGGAACTCTCAATCAGTTCTGGCTGAGAGAATACCTCAGAAGCATCAAGAGCAGATTTCGAAGGAGCATCCATGTCGCAAGACGTAAAAACTGTCAGCGACAATGCGATTGAAGCAAAATAAATATATTTTTTCATAATGGTTATGATTGCTAAATTAGAAGTTTAGGTTAAGACCAAACACATATTGTCGGCTCTTGGGATAGGCTGAATAGTCAACACCTGGAGTCAGACCTGTTGCGCGCATAGTAGATACTTCTGGGTCATAGCCAGAATAATTGGTAATGCAGAATACATTGTAGACAGTAGCATAGAAGCGGAGGCTGTTGATAAAAGCCTTGCGTGTGATCTTTTCGGGCAGTGTATATCCCAGTGTTACCGTGTTCAAGCGGAGGAATGAACCTTTCTCAACAGCCCAATCTGTCAGGCGATAATAGTTGCTTACATAGGGTGACCACATAGTCGTTCCTGCATTCATAGCAGCAAGCTTCTCTGGGTCGTTCACAAGATTGCCTTCTGCATCGATGTTTGTCCAGCGTTTGCCAGATGCCATCTCGTCAATCAAGTTATTCATGAACGAATTGCGGTTGAAAGAGGTGTATTCAATCTTGTTTGCATTATATACATCGTTGCCTACGCTGAAGTTGAAATTTGCACTGAAGTCAAAACCGTATGCATAAGCATTAATACCAAAGCCGCCGATGAAGTCGGGGTTGGTGTCGCCGATAACTTGGCAATCGTCAGTCGTGATATCTCCACTGTTGTCCAAGTCTTTGATCTTCATATCGCCAGGACGTACAGCACTGCCTTTGAAGTTCTTGCCGTCAACAACACCTGGCTTCAGCGTCCATTCGTTAGTTGAGGCATTGTAGCCAGAGAAGTCTGAAACCTCATAGCGTCCATCATTGACATAGCCATAGATTAGGCCAACTGCCGAGCCAACTTGCAGTACAAAGTCATTGGGTATTTCGGATGAGCCTAAGACACCTGTTGTGCTGTAGGGGTCAAAGCCTTCACCTAAAGACTTGATTTTAGTCTTGTTGAAGCTGATGTTTCCATTGACCGAAACACCCCATTCTTTTTTGTTTACGATGTTGTAGGTCAGAGAAGCCTCGAAGCCTTTGTTTTCTGTTTCACCGAGGTTGCGATATTGTGAAGTGAAGTTACCGCTACTAATCTTGTAGTCAATAAGCAAATCTTTTGTTGTGTTGATGTATGCTTCCAGTGAGCCTCTCAACTTACCGCCCAGCAATGTGAAGTCAAGACCAAGGTTGCGTGTGATGGTTGTCTCCCATTTTAGGTCTGGATTAGCCATGCGATTCGATAGACCAAGATAGCTTGTATAACCATTAACATAGTTCAGTTCTTTTGAAGTGATGTCTTGACGCAGGTAGCCGGGGTCAATAGCGTTGTTTCCAGCAGTACCGTAGCTGAAACGTAACTTCAAGTCGTCGAGCCAGTTCTCAGTAGCCTTCATGAAAGGTTCAGAAGAAACACGCCATGCTAAGGCTGCTGATGGGAAATAACCCCAACGATTATCTTTGCTGAATTTTGATGATGCATCAGCACGGAAGGTCAGGCTGACTAGGTATTTACTGTCATAATCATAGTTGACACGACCGAAGAATGACAACAGTTTATCATCAGGGCTATAATAGTCCTCAACGGTACGCGGCGTTCCTTGTACAGTCAGACGCTTTGCCTTGTCAAAATTGAAACTGGTGGGGAATCCCTCAATCATATCGGTATTCGTACGCTTCTTTGTAATTACATATTCATGACCGGCCAGCGCGTTCAGCGTGTGTTTGCTGTTTTTGGGGAATAGTTTCTTAAAGTCGTAGCTGACGGTATTCGTATTGCGTACACGATGACGGTTGGTGTCAGTCAGTTTTAAAGCAGGTTGGTTTTTGAAGTGAGAGTCATTCTGCACATAATATGTCGTCAGACCATAATAGCGAATGTCGTAGTTTGAGTAATCATCATAGCCCCATTCGGTCTTTACTTTGAAATTCTTGAAAATCTCCCAGCCGAAAGCAGCTGCCATGTTCAGGTTTTTGCGTTCTTGAATGCGATCGTTGTCATCAGCAGACTTGAGCGGATGACGAACATTACCAAAACTGGCGTCCTCATCGAAAGTATTGCCCATGGCAAGAGCCTGAAGAGGAATGGGGGAGTAAAGAACGGCATTACGCAGACGCTTGTCTGTAGACGAAGAAGAAGATGTCGCAATGTTGGTGCCTCCACCATTAACATCTGTATCGCTATAGCGGATGTTAAAGTCCAGTGTGGTCTTCTTCGTAGGCTTGGTGTTTAGTTTCAAGCTGAAGTTGTCACGTTTGAATGAAGAACCATACATGATGGCTTTGTCATTCATGTGGGCATAGCCAAAGGCATACTTGATGTCCTTTGAACCTCCGGTTACGCTGATGTTGTGATTAAATGTATGACCTGTACGGCCGAACATCAAGTCCTGCCAGTCATTAGTGGCTTGATCTGCATAGAGGTCGATATCTTGGAACTTACCAAAGTTCTCTTCGTATTTGTCGGCGTTGCCAGACTTCAGCATTTGATATTCGTACTGCCATTTCAGATAGTCTGTTGTGCTGATTAGATCCATCTTCTTGGCATTTTTCTTTAAGCTGTAATAGGCATTATAGCTCACCTTCACCTTTCCTTCCTTACCGCTCTTGGTCGTTACCAGAATAACGCCATTGGCACCACGGCTACCATAGATGGCGGTTGAAGAAGCATCCTTCAGCACAGTGATGTCTTCAATGTCGCTGGCAGGGATGTCGCTGATTCCGTCAACGGGGAATCCGTCAACGATATAAAGAGGATCGTTGCTTTGGGTGACAGAACCGCCGCCTCGAACGCGAATGATAACATCGGCATCGGGCGAACCTTCAGTTGTCGTCACCTGCACACCAGCAAGTTTACCTGTCAAGGCTTCAGAGGCACTTGCAACGGGGACTGCTTGGATCACATCGGAACTAACTGTGGCAACAGAACCAGTAATGTCTTTTCTACGGGCAGTACCATAACCGATGACCACAACGTCATTTAATGTCGTGTTGTCGTCCTCCAGCGTGACGTTGACGGTCGACTTTCCTTTCGGATCGACAGTCTTGGCCTTCATGCCGATGTAGGAGATGGTGAGTGGATTCTTACCGGTCAGCTTAATGACACAGTTACCATCGAGGTCGGTGATACCACCGTTGCGCGTACCTTTTTCTAATACGCTGGCACCGATGATGGGCTCACCACTCGAGTCTTTCACGTTGACCTTGACGGTCTGCGCCATCATGCTGCCCACAAACAGAAGGAAGGCAAGCGTCAGCGCCGTTCGGATACTCTTTAGTTTTGATAGCATAAATTTGATAGTTTAAATTAATAATAATATTCTTTATCTTCTTGTTTGTATAGCTTTAGTTTCAAAATCGAGTAAGAAGAATAGTTTTAGATAGATAAAGTTAGCGTGTGCAAATTTACGAAAAAGAATTTGAATTCTAATGCTTTTTTATAAAAAATATTTAATTAGTGTGCTAAAAGGGGCAGAAAAAGAAAAAGCAGACACAGATGCGACTGTGCCTGCCTTTTCAAAGGGAGTGTCAGAAGGGGTTATCTGATGACTTTCTTGCCATTTACGATGTAGATGCCTTTGGACGAACCAACTGTCCCAAGGGTCGAGCGATCAACGCGGATGCCCTGCAGATTATAGATGGCATCGCTGTTGTTGCCAGCCTTCATGGTCTCAATGCTGGTTGCCTTGCCAGTCACCGTGGCAGCCTGTCCGAAGCCACCGCGAGCGTTAGCCGAACGGATGGTGTAGAGGGCTGTTTCAGTATCATCGGCGAGCAAAGAGGTCTCGGTGGTGATGGCTACCAGCACGTCGTTCTTGAAAATGGCGTAGGCGGTAGCTCCCTCAACGGCCTGCCACACGATGTTGCCGTTCTCGAACTGAGCGTCAGGGGCGGCTATCTGTAGCGTCTGCTGCTGTGCCGTTGCTGCCCAGTCGCCCAGCGTGTAGTCGATGGTGTAGGTGGCAGCCTGTTCAGCTGAGAGAATAGTGTTCAGCGTGGTGTTAGCCTTCGAGAAGGTGATGGTGTTCTCCTGCGGAGTGATGTCCTCACCAGCTGCATTCTTGGTGCCATACTCGCCAGCAATGCTGTAGTCGCAGTTGATGCCCTTCAGGTTCCAGCGTGTGTTGATGAGCTTTTCGCCTCCGTCCTTCAGTGTGGTGTTCAGCCAGATGCAGACGGGGTTGTTGCTCCATGCACGACCGAGATTGTACTGGTTGGCATTGTTCTCAACGGTACAGTTGTTGAACACGTAGAGCTCAGAGTTTGCCGTGATAGTGGCCGAAGAGCGCTGCTCGTTGACCAGTGTCACCTCGTTGAAGTAGACGCGACCGTCACCGCAGAGGTAGTCGACGGTGCCGTGAATCTCACCGCCTTCGAAGTAGTACAGACCGCCTGTCTTGTTAGAGTAGTAGGTGTCCTGGTGCGACAGGTGGATCACGTTCTTGTTGATGGTTTTGGTGCCTACGTCGTGGAGTGTTGCGGCACGTCCGTCGTTACCGCTGTATGCCATGTCGTTCTTCAGTGTCAGGTCTTGCATGTAGAGGCCTTCGGCACTGTTCTTCAGCAGGTCGGCCTTGTCGAGCCCCTCAATGGCTACCGACGGATGGTTAACGATGATGGTGCCTTCAGCACTCTGACCGATGATAGAGACGTTCTTGCCTGAAACGGCAGTCTTCACAGTCTCGCCCAGATCGTAGGTTCCGTTAGGCAGGAACACCTTGGCACCTTCCTCGCTGGCTGCGCTGTTGAGTGCCATAATCAGACTGGCGGCATCGCCTGCAGGAACAATATAGTAGCCCGACTGCTCGTCTTTGGTCAGGAAGTCTTTCACGTTGTAGACAGTCACCTTGTGCAGATAGGTCTGTGCAGCGAAGGTGAAGGTCAGCTTAGTAGCCTCGCCTTGGTACTGTACGACAGCGATGCCGCCGTCAGACTCGGCCTTTGCCGGAACATCTTCCTTCACAATGTTGCCCTTGGCATCGGTCACCTTGATGGTTGTGCCGTTGCCATACTGGCAGAGCGTGAGGATGATCTGGGCATTGCCAGCCACATCGACGGTGATGTTGCCGTCGGCAGCAAAGTCCCAACCGTGGTTGTTGTAGTACTTACCGCCAGCGATGTCGATGGTCTCGTGGTCTTCAGGATAGAAGGTGTTCACGGTCAGGTCGTAGGTCTGGATGCTGCCCACGCTGACGCTCTCAATAGCTGTTACGCTGGCTTTCACCGTCACGTTGCCGGTCACTACGTCGGTGGGCTGAACCTTCACATTGTTGGTGTAGATCCATCCGCGGAACTTCATGCCCTCAGCGATGGTGAGGTCGGCCTCGGTGTAAGGCACTTCGCCAATGGCCTCACCCTCGTAGACCACTTTCTCACCCAGTTTCTTGCCGTCCTGGTCGAGGTAGGTGATGGTAGCTTCCGACACTTCAGTAGCCTCGGCCTTGAAGTAAGGCAGATAGGCAATGTCGCTGAAGGTCAGTGTGGTTGCTCCTCCAGTATATAAATAGGTGGTTGCCGTTCCGTCCTCATGATAGCACTTGGCTGTCTTCAGATTAGGCTCTGCAATGACTTCACCCTCAGCGTTGGTTACCTTGCAGGTAGCAGGATTAGCATAGCGGCAGCCGCCAATGGTGAACTTCACGGTGCCGTCAACGGGAACCACGAGCGTTACGTTGCCGTAGCCGTGACTGTCGTTGCGCTGTGTGCCAGAGAAGGTTACGCCAGTGGGCAGGGTAGAGGTATCGAATTCACCTGAGAGCTGGGCGTTGGTGATTTCGAAGTCGACAAACGTGCGCGGAATGATTTCCTTGAACACAATCTTCGAGAGAACGCCCTCAGCCGATGTCTTGCGCTCAATATAGATGCCTGTTACGGCCTTGCCAATCTCAATACTTCCAGTACCGGGGCTTGCGTCAACGGCCACTTCGCCAATCAGGCTGCCTTTGGTGGCAACGCCGTTGGCAATCGTGCAGCTGTACACATTGACTGCATAAGCAGTAGCAGCCTTGCGGTTGCCGATGGTCAAGGTGAGCGTGCCAGCTACAGCAGGCTTTGCAAAGTATGCGTAGCCGTCGGCATTCAACTTCACACCGTGCAAGCCGTTGTTGGTGCCGGCAGCATCGTTCATGCCGCTTCCATAGTAAAGTTCGTTGTCGGGGCCTGTAGTCGGAATGTTAGCTTCTGTATAGTCCCATGTCAGCACAACAGGGTCGTGAGGCTCATCGCCAGGTTCCTCACCAGGTTCCTCACCGGGCTCTTCGCTTGACTTTCCTGATGTGATGACAAGTTTGGAAATCCACAGGTTGGTGGCTGTTTCTGCACGAGTCATGCTGATCACCTTACTGCCTGCGGCAGCTTCAGGCACTTCGTACTCAAGCGTGTTGGGGGCTGTTGCATATTCGTCAGTACCCTCAACAGCAGCATTGATGTTTACAAATTCCAGACCAGTGGTTGCCGTGTTGATTTGACCGCCCTTGTCGAACTTGGCGAGCAGACCGCTCTTCTTGCTTGCGGCATCCTTGTTGCGGCAAGCCGTAATGGCAATCTTGTCGCCAGCCTTTAACTCATTTTCAAGGGTAATCGTGACGATGTTGGTAGAGAAGTCTTTCTTGCCGTCAACCTTGATGACATAGAGTGAACCAGTCTGGACGTTAACGGTCGTAGCGGTAATGTCGGTGCCGGTATTGTCAGCAGCTGTAACCGTACCGCCTGAAACGATGGCACCGTCGGCATTCCCCTCCCATGAGAATACTACGGTAGGCTCTTCGCCAGGCTCTTCCTCAGGTGTGGGCAGTGCGATGGTCAGCTTGTTCCAGTAGTTGTTGGCAACCTGGGCAATCTCGCAGGTGGCATCGTCGGCTGTTGCAGTGTAGCTGACCACCTTGTTGTCGGCCGTTCCGGCATTGCCGGCGAAGGTCATAGAGGTGGCTGTCTCGTCGTCATAGGTGCTAACGCTGATGATGGCATCCTTGGCAGAAGGAACGGTCACCTTCGTGCCGGCGTTCACCATGTGCCAGCCGCTGCCGTTGTGGGCAAACTTGCTGCCAGTTGCGGTAGCGTCAACGTCGGCTTTCACATCGATGGTCTTGCCGTCTACGGTGGCCTGGGTGACAATAATGCCGCTGTTGCGCTCGATGTTGTACTTCGGATTGTCGTTGTAGCCGCTCAGTTCGTAGGTGATAGTCACGGCCTCTGTACGGTTGGCCAGGCTGACTTCGTTCTCAGCGTACTTGGCGGTCAAGGTCATGTCGGCCTCGGGAGTGATTTCCTGACCGGGCTGATAGACGGCATCGCCAGCCTCCCAGCCAATCAGTGTGTAACCTTCTTTATATAAGGTGTAGTTGACGGGAGCCGTGAACTTGTTGCCTGCTTCCAGCTCGATGGCGGCAGGAGCGATACCTGTTGCGCCCTTGCCGGCAGCGAAGGTGATGGTGTACTTAGTCATCTCAGTGGGCAGGTCGGCCTCGTCGATAGCCTCTACAGCGAAGTAGGGGTTGTAGTTGGCATTGCTGAAGTTGAGCGTGGTGGGCTCGTTGGTGCGATAGTAGGCCACAACCACGTTGCTGTGGTCACTTGACCACTTGGCACCCTGTGTGTTGAACTTGGCAACCTCATTGCCTTCGCTGTTGGTGACAACGATGTCGTTGCCGTAGTCGTGGGTGGCGTAGGTAATCTTCACGCAGCCCTCAACAGGAACACTCGCGGTGAAGTTCGACCATCCGTAGCTGGTGCCGTGCCATTTGCCCTTCAGCGTGGCGGCTGCCTCTTCAGCATTGTCTGTCTGACTGATGGTTCCGTCTTCTGCAACCGTGATATATACATTGCTTTCTGTAGCCAGAGCCTGCAGCTGTGTCAGGTCGGCTTTGATGTCGCGGAAGCCCACGGGCTCAGGAGTAGTAGCTTCTTCGAATGAGGCGAGGTAGAGCTGATAGGTAGTTGTCTCGTTCTTTGAATAAACAGAGCCGATGCCTTTGAGTGTGTAGGCTTTGTCGGCTTCAAGGGCAGTGACATCAATGCTCCATTGGTTGTAGACGGCAACATTTTCATCGCCCACCTTGAAGGTGAGGTTCTTGCCTGTTCCTACTTCTACGAACACAGCGTTCTCGATGGTGACGGGAACGTTGATGTAGTTCTGCAGGTCGGCTGGTGCAATGACAGGCCAAGCAATAAGGTTGCCCTCTGAAACTACTCGTGCGTTGATGCCGTCGGCTGAGGCAGCGATTTCGGGCAGCCCGTTGTAGGTGTAGAGATTACCGATGACAGAGCCTGTATAGGTGCTGCCCTCCGCAAGACCTAGGTTAGCACCATAGAACAGGAAGCCGTTTCGCCCGTCGCTGACGAAGGTGTTACTGCCGTTTACATAAGTCACGAGCAAGTTCTCAAACTGATAGATGACAGGTGTATGGGTAGATGTGATGTCGGCCAGCATGGCTGCAATAGAGGTGTAGGGCCCTGCAGTTACGGTCAGCGTGAAGTCTGTTGTGCTGCCCTTGTAGTTCGTTTCGTCGCCAGCATAGGTAGCAGTAATCTTGGCAGTGCCTGCGGCAAGAGCCTTGATCTGGCCCTCTTCGATGATGGCTACGGCCTCGTTGGCGCTGCTCCAAGTAACGGTAGCGCCGTCAACAGTGGCATCGCCTGCCTTCACGATAGCAGTGGGCAGGGCAATCGTTGCGCCAACCTCAGCAGTAGTCGGGGCTCCGCTTAGCTCGATGGTGGTGGCAATGCGCTTGTCTGCCTGACCGGCTTCGCCATAGGTAATCACAATCTCGCTGATGCGCACTTGTGTGTTTGACGTATTGGCATTGCCAAGCACAAACGACGTGCTGTTGATGTCGAATACGCCATCAGTGCCTGTAACGGCATTGCCGTCAACGGTCACGGAGACGTTGCTGTTGCTTGCCCCTGTGAACGTAATGGCAATTTTGCTGATGGTCTGCTGAGCCAACGACTGCACCGTGATGGTGTTGCCGCCATTGGCACTCCAGTAAAGGCGGAAATCACCAGCCTTGTTCAGTCCTGGCATGTTTGAGTTGGCTCCTTTGTTGCCGACAACCGACCAAGCGTCGGCATCGAGTCCAAACAGGGAAGCATCGTTCTCGCCAGTCATGTTAGCAGTTGTTGTGCCAGAATACTTCATCGTAACCTGGTCAGCAAACGACAGGCCTCCGAAGAACATCAATAGCATGCTCAGCAAGGAGAGTCTAAGTAATTTGTACTTCATGTTGTTTTAAGTTTTAGTTAAATAATAATATGTTATTGTTGTAGTTTTTTAGCTATAGACAATTTGGGGGCAAAAGTACTGAAAATATTTGAATATATTCCATCTATAGAGTTAAATTTTTAATGCTGCCTGTTTTTTTGTGTTGCGAGCGCGAGGGCAAGTGTTCCATCCTGTAGGTTTTTGGCGAGATGCCTTTCATGCGCGTGAAGAAGCGGCCGAAGCTGCTCTGGTCGGAGAAGTGCAGCCGCTCGGAGATGACAGCTATGCTAAGGTCGGTGGTCTGCAACAGCCACGAGGCTTCCATCAGCAGCATCTGGTTGATGTAGTCGACCACGG
>ERZ842401.4074-NODE-4074-length-17379-cov-3.311706_pt1 | contig 17379 bp, 19 predicted proteins | sample MGYA00521270_ERZ842401 | MGnify/ENA primary metagenome ERZ842401 (study PRJEB31892, sample SAMEA3878208) | bioreactor metagenome | biome: Moose rumen | place: Sweden | collected 2011-10 | study: EMG produced TPA metagenomics assembly of the PRJEB12797 data set...
GATGCCGCGCGACGTGATTTCCCGTGAAATGGCGCTTCTTCTGCAGGATCCGGCGTGCGAAGGCATCTATCTTGACCTTCGCGGACTTTCCGGGGAAACCTGGCAGGGGAAGCTTTCCGATCTTCGAAAGGAGATCCAGAGCTATCTCGGGATCGATCCCAAAAAGACGCCGGTGCCCGTCAGCCCCGGAATTCACTTTTTTATGGGCGGAATCGGCGTAGACGGTCATATTGCTTTCAACGAGCCTTTCACCAGCCTTTCCTCACGCACAGGTGTAAGAAACCTTACAACTGATACAAGAATCGTAAACTCACGTTTCTTCGGAAACGATCCCGAAGCTGTTCCCGCACAGGCTCTCTCCGTAGGCGTTGGTACAGTAACTGATTCAAAGGAAGTATTAATTCTTATCAACGGCCACAACAAGGCTAAGGCTCTTGCTGAGACTGTTGAGGGTTCAGTAAGCCATAAGTGGACCTGCTCAGCGCTTCAGATGCACAACGGCGCTATCATCGCTTGTGACGAAGCTGCTTGCGGCGAGCTTACAGTAGACGCTTATAAATACTTCCTCGATATCGAACAGAAGGAGAGACTATAATGTATACTATTAAAGATTTATATGATCTTGACCATACGCTCGCTAAAGATTATCTTTCACAGTTCACTTATCCGTGGGAGGCTTTAAAGGGCATCAAGGATTTTATCCTTGCTCTCGGACCTACTCTCGGTGATGATTACGAAGAAAGAGATGAAGGCGTATGGGTTCATAAGACAGCTAATGTGTTCCCTTCAGCGTATCTCGGAAGTCCTTGTATTATAGGACCTGAAACTGAAGTAAGACACGGCGCGTTTATCAGAGGCTCGGCGCTTGTAGGAGCTAACTGCGTAGTAGGAAACTCCGTTGAGTTAAAGAACGTAATCCTTTTTGACCACGTTCAGACTCCTCACTATAACTATGTAGGCGACTCAATTCTGGGATATTTCTCCCATATGGGCGCAGGTTCTATAACCTCTAACGTTAAATCAGATAAAAAGCTTGTTGTTGTACACAACGGAACTGAAGAAATAGAAACAGGCGTTAAGAAATTCGGCGCTATGCTCGGCGACTACGTTGAGGTAGGATGTAACGCGGTATGTAATCCGGGTTCGGTTTTAGGCAGACATGTAAGCGTTTACCCGACTTCATGCGTACGCGGTGTTATCCCTGAGAACTGTATCTTTAAGAACAGCGGCGAAGTTGTAGAAAGGAAGTCTTGATAATGGGCAAATATTTCGGTACTGACGGCTTCAGAGGTGAAGCCAACAAGGTTCTTACATTTGAACACGCAATGCAGATCGGTCGTTTCATCGGCTGGTACTACGGCGCTAATATGAATAAAAAGGCTAAGGTTGTTATCGGTAAAGATACACGCCGTTCCTCTTATATGTTTGAGTACGCGCTTTGCACAGGCTTAATGGCAAGCGGAGCGGACGCTTATATTATGCATGTAACCACTACGCCTTCCGTAGCTTATATTACCCGAGTTGATGATTTTGACTGCGGTATTATGATTTCAGCTTCTCACAACCCCTTCTATGATAACGGCATTAAGCTGTTAAACAGCAAGGGCGAAAAAATGGAAGAGGAAACTCTCCTCAAGGTAGAGGACTACATTGACGGAAAGATTGAAATTCCTATCGCTGAAAGAGAAGCAATCGGACGTACGGTTGACTATGTTTCAGGCCGTAACCGTTATATCGGATATCTTATCTCTATGAGCAAATACAGCTTCAAGGGTGTTAAGGTAGGTCTTGATGTATCAAACGGCGCTTCATGGAATATCGCTAAGGGAGTGTTTGACGCTCTCGGCGCTAAGACATATGTTATCAACGACGCGCCTGACGGATATAATATCAACACTGACTGCGGTTCAACTCATATTGAACACCTTCAGAAATTCGTTGTAGACAACGGACTGGACGTAGGCTTCGCTTATGACGGCGACGCTGACAGATGTCTCGCTGTAGACGAGAAGGGCAACGTTGTTACAGGCGACCATATCATCTATATGTACGGCGTATATATGAAGGAAAGAGGAAAGCTCCTCAACAATAAGGTTGTCGCTACTATTATGAGTAACTTCGGACTTTTCAAGGCTCTTGATAAGGTAGGAATTGAGTACGATAAGACCGATGTCGGTGATAAATACGTTTACGAGAATATGGTTAAAACAGGTAACCGTATAGGCGGTGAGGAATCAGGTCATATTATATTCTCTAAGTATGCTACAACAGGCGACGGTATCCTTACTTCATTAAAGCTTATGGAAGTTATGCTTGCTAAGAATAAGCCTATGAGCGAGCTTGCCGCTCCTATGGTAATGTATCCTCAGGTTCTTAAGAACGTTAAGGTAAAATCCAAGCCTGACGCTAAGAACGACCCTGACGTACAGAAGGCTGTAGCCGCTGTAACAGAAGCTTTAGGCGATGAGGGACGTATCATTTTAAGAGAATCAGGTACTGAACCTGTTATCCGTGTAATGGTTGAAGCGGGAGATGACGAAACCTGTGAGAAATATGTTGACCAGGTAATCGACGTTATCCGTGAAAAAGGACATATAATCTAAATATAATAAATCAGGCAGACTCAATTGAGTCTGCCTTTTCTTTGCCTCAAAACCCTTTCTTTATTTGGAATATTGTAATTCAATTATTATCTTTTTTAATTATATCGCACACAATATGATTTACCAAGAATTAATTATATAAGTAAAACTTATAATTTAATTTCCAAACGCAGATTGATTATAAAATAAGTATTTGTTATAATATAATAAAATAAAAGATTTAGGAGAACACTATGAAGAATTTAATTATTTATTATTCCCGACGCGGACAGAATTACGTTAACGGAAGTATAAAAACTCTGGAAAAAGGAAACGCCGAGCTCATAACTGAATTTATCAAGGAAGCTGTAGACGCGGATGTATTCGAAATAGAAACGGTTAAACAATACGACGAGGATTATATGGTATGTATCGAAGAAGCTAAGGCTGAGCTGAAAGCTAAGGCAAGACCTGAGATTAAAAATTACCTGAGCGGTGTCGATGAGTACGATAATATTTTTGTGGTAGGCCCGAACTGGTGGGGAATATATCCTATGGCTATGTATACTCAGCTCGAAAAGCTCGACTTTTCGGGAAAGACTGTTCACTATGTTGTAACTCACGAAGGCTCTGGTTTAGGCGGAGTTCCCAAGACAATGAAAGACGCGTGCAAGAACGCTAAAATCGGCAAGAACTTAGCGGTACACGGCGCAAGCGCTCCTTCTTCAAGAGCTCAGGTTTCAATCTGGGCGGAGAAAGCGGTTTAAGTGAAATAAGTTAATTTTGTTATTTAATTGTTTGGTAAAAGGACTTTCCATATAGGAAAGTCCTTTTTATAGTACAGTAAAAATACTATTATATAAATAACTAATAATGAAGAACCCCTGAATATGAGGATAAAATGCTTTGGGAAAAAGTTAAAAAAAGTAGTTGTAGGCGGTTGTGAAATTTATATTGACTCTAAAAACGATAAATGACATTGCAACAACTGTGAATTTCAATTCAGTTTAAACAAGGAGGCGCAACTATGGATATAAAAGGAAACAATTGGTACTTTATATCAAACACGAAGGATGATTGTCTTGAACTGATGAAAATGTTTTGGAAATTCCACGATTTCAGAGTTAGAGAGATAGACTACCATGCCAATCAGGAGCAGCTTGATTTGCTTCTCGAATATGATGACAAAGAGCTAAATGTGGTACTACGCTTTTCAGACACGGTAAGAATGAGGCTTCTGCCGACAGACGATGATTATGATAATAGTTGGATTTTCGACGGTTTACTGTTTATTGACGAAGAAGGGAGCTTTGTGTGGAACGACGGAAACGGAATACCAGCCGATACCGGAACATTGCGCGGAACATGGATACAATCCGTAAAGCTTCAATATGCTGTTGTTGACGGAAAAGGCAACACTATTGAAATTCCCGATAGAATTGTAAAGCGGGTTTGGAAAGAATACAACTATCATACAAACAAATGGGAAAAAACGATTGATACCTTTCATCCTAAAAAGCTGCCTACAATCATTTGATATTTGCAGAATAGTAATGAATGAACGAGAGGGGATATAATGAGAACTCCCGGTGAAAAGATGTTTCAAGAGAAACTTACCACATGCTATCGACAGCTTAATTATATAGAAGATGCGTTAAGATTTAAGGACGACGGAATAAATACCGATGAGGTGTCCTATCTTCTTCAATGCGTTTATGAAGCGAAAAACAGAATGGATGAAGCTGAAACTACGTTGGAAGCTATCTCGGTATATCGGAGTGTTATGACCTGTGAGATAGAAGACAAACTGCGTAAATATCGTATCTATCCTGATAGAGTGAATTTCAGTGAACGGTTTATGTAAATGAAGGAGGAGTAAGCATGAATAAAGAATATCACTACAGTATTTATCCGGATAATAGTCCCGAAAAGTTTAAATTAACTTGTGAAAAGATAGAAGAAGCTTATCCTTTTGCTCTCAAGCTGAAACTTTTGGTTGATGTTGACGGCTCAACAATTCAGAGGTACAAGATAAACGGCAGAGAAGTTATTGTATACGATGATTATGAAATAGGCGCGGTATTTGTGTCGTCTGATATTCCGTTGGAGTTTTTATGAGTATGGGTTATGGCGCTGTGGCTAAGAAATACAGCGAAAGCAACGAAGCGGTTATATACGAATATTATGCCTTTAATCTAAATGAAAAGAGATATCTTAATCCTGAAAGGGAATTTGACGGCTTGATTGAAATTAAAAAAAGCTGTATACCAGCTCCGATTATACATACAAAAATTATGAAGAGAAAAAACGGAAGGAATACATATTAAAAAAGAGAATCCCGGTAGATGTTGATATTTATGGATTAGTTGCAGAAGGAAAAATAAAAATAGAACACAGTAAATATTGTTTTAATTATTACTATAATTTAGGGACTATGGCGCGTATTGTGATATGCAAAATATTTACTTACTATCAAAAGGCAGAAAAATGCCGCAAACAATATCTCTTTATTGGTGAACTCTATTTGGGAAAATTTCATTTTATGAAACTCTATGCAGTTTTCAGAATTATACTTACATAAAAGAAGTGGTGTTATGACGTATATATTTTACGAGGGACCTCTGAAATCTTTTTGTCCTGATGATATCAAAAAATGGCTCAAAAAAATTATTCCGAGCAAAATCTTGCCGACGCATTTGCCGCAACACATAATAAAGCCGGTTGGCTGATGCACGAAGCTGATGAATATTCGGCTGTTCAGGAGATGTTTGAAAAATGGTATGAACTATATCAGGAGCTTTACGAAAAGATATTTGAAATTTTGCGAGAGGAAAACATAAATAAAAACGCTAACCATATGCTTGAAGGCGGTACTCATTATATTGCCAAACCATTTATGAAACGATACGGCTACCGTGACGGCGGCGGTTGGTGGATAAAGGAGGAAAAATAATGAAATATTTTGGAGAAGAAACAAAACAGGATTTTATCGACCTTGTATATGAAACTGAGGTTTCGATATGTTATAAAGAAGCTTGGTATGATATATGGCTTGACGGTAACGGCTATAATATAGGACTAACATATCTTAACGGGAAAGAAGTAACACAGGAAGAACACTACAACAGTATTGATAATGCCGACACAGTCGAGGAGCTTTTAGAAAAGTATGTAATGTATGACGGGGTGAAACTATCCGATGTCTTGGAAATGGACACAGATGAATACTAATGGGATAAAATGTCATTTATTCTGAATGTTTTCTAGACAAGCGGACTATAATCTGTTATCATAAAATAAAATGATTAGATGCTGAAACGGGAGTGAAAATATGTATTGTGTAAACTGCAAAGCTGAAATTGGAAATAACAATTTTTGCCCTAAATGCGGAACGCCTATTCAAAGTCAGCAAAACGGGATGTCCTTACCGCGGGGAGTTGCTTGTGATACGAATGGCGTTATAAGGTGGCTTTGGAAAGAACGTGATTTTACACGGTACTTTTTTATGGACACAAGCAGAGTAGGCTATAAATATGTCCAAAATAAAAAAGAGGAAACTGTTGCGTCCGCCTTTAAGGAATTGGTTAAGAGCGGTATTGACCTTGCGGCGAGCAATATCGCTATGGATAGCGAAGCGTATGCGGGTCAGGACTTGCCTTGGGAAGCTTCAGGTGAAGGTATAGGCAGCGCCTATCTGACTTTCTCATATATTAAAAAGGTCAAGAGAAATCCAAAGAAATGTGAAATAAAGCTTAAAGAGAGCATTTCGAGTTTAACGATTCAAATGACGAGCGAACAGTATCCATTTATTGTTGATTATATTATTCAACACGCTCCAAACGCTAAGGTAAAATAATACTCTTGTAAGCAAAGTATGAATAGATATAATGGTTAAAGAGTTAATACATGATCCGATGTTTCTGGGGATAAAATCAAAGCCTGCGTCGAAAGCGGACGGTATAATTGCGAAAGATTTACTCGACACGTTAATTGCGTATCGAGAAACCTGCGTCGGAATGGCGGCGAATATGATTGGAAAATCCGTCCGCATTATAGCGTTCAATGATAACGGTAAATACACAGTAATAAGCTGATCGTCCATAGAGCCGTGCATTTCCTTGCGATAACGGGCAATAAACGGAATAGTGTTTCCGTCGTCGAGCAGGTTGATTATATTCTGCGCGTATTCTTCTTTGATGTTAAACAGTTGCGCTAAAGTTTTTGAATAGTCCATAATTCTCCTTAATATTGACTTGTAATTTACTTTTATTATAATAAAAACAAAAATCAAAGTCAACGAAAGTTTAAGTAAAAGAAACAAGCTGACTGCATTCGCTGCGAAGAAGTGGCGGCTATATTTCAACACTATTTAATCCTAATAATATGGTCGTAGAGCAAAATGTATTTGTCGAGAATCTTCTTGTCCTCGTGGTAGTGACCGAAGAACCATTTTTTGAAATCAAGCCTTTGTTGTAAATTCTCAAACCAAACTGTCAGTTTATCCGATTCAGTAGCTCCCATATACATATACTCAATAACAGACTGCGGCGCACAGTGGGAAAGAACATAATCAACCTTGTAATTCACTTTGTCGAGATTGGTTTCGGCGTTTTCAAATTCCTCGTCAGAAGGCAATTCCTCAGCCCACCACGAAACATGATTGACGCGGAATATTTTTCTCTGCTTAACCCATTGCTTGTAGGTGCGTTTGAAGTCGTCCTCTCTATCGAAATCCTTCCAAGATAGAATACCGTCATCAATATCGTGAGAACGGGCGCCTCCGAAAGCGAAAAAACATTAACAATAGAATAGTCTATAAGTATTCATACTCAGTCAAAAATTCGACCTCCTTAAAAAATTACATAAAAAAAAGAGCCAAACATTTCAATCTCAATTGAAACGACTGGTTTTTTTGTTTTACTATAGGGGAGAGGAAAACTTATCAAATTCATTTCAAAATGTTGTTTATTGATTGTTCAACTCCTAAAATCGGCGAAAATAGCACTTTGACATCTATTGAAAACTATTGAAAAAGCACTTCGCTAAAAAGAGAAAAAAGCCCGATAAAATCGAGCTTTTTCGGGGTGACATCTTTTTTGTTCCCCTTTTATGGTACGAGTGTTGATAACGGACTTATGAAGAATTCAGATTTTATCGGCAGTTACACACATTTCTCGCTCGCACATTTGTGATTTATTCAATTTCTACGTACAATAAAAGTGTAATTGGAGGAATTACAAATGAAAAACTTTATCAAGGAATTATACTACGGAAACATTGATCCGCAGGCACGAGGTTTCAAGAACGGTAGCTATCTGAAAAAGCAAATGACCATTCTTTCGGAGAGTGAAGCTATGCTGACCGACAGACTGACCGGAGATGAAAAGAAAGCGTTTCTCTCTTTTGTAAATGCTTCTGATGTAATCTTAGGAGAATCGGAACTTGACAGTTTCATCGTCGGATTTAGATTAGGAGCAAAACTTGTTTTCGACACCTTCGTGAACAATGATACACCGTATGACGATTTCTTAAAGGAGGAGAGCGAATGAGAAATCCAAAATATCACTTGTATCTAACGCCTGATGAACGGCGCACGGTTATCAACAGTCTGATTGATTTGAGGAACGACCTTATTTCACAGGGCAGGTACACCGACATCATTGATGAGCTGCTAATTAAGCTTACGAAAGCCAAAGTCAAGAAAATCAAGGTCAAGGAGGTATAATTATGGCTATAAAGATTACATACACACAGCAGGGAGATTATTTGCTGCCCGACTTGAAATTGCCCAAGCAGCCAAAGGTTGAGATCGGCATTTGGTGTAAACGGCATTTGCGATATCTCAAAAACCACCATCCTATTATATACACTAACCTTCTGACGAGCTGCAAGCTCACCGCCTATCTTGCTGATATTGATAAGCAAGCAGAGAATATGTTTTTTCGGCTAGTAAAACAACTTGCCGAAAAGGAAGGTGTAACCGAACAACTCAAAGCAGAAAACCAAATGCTTTGGGTTCAGCATATGAATTCTATTCGCAATCAAGTAACAGAAATAGTAAGCAATGAGATAATCTATAAATGACGGTGGAAGCTGATGCAAATCCTGTATTGGGTAAGCATCAGCTTTTTAATATCTGTTGTTCTATGTCAAGATGACAATATAATCAAATGAAAATACCGATATCAAAAAGTACTACTGTTTCAAAATGATAACAGAATTTCTTTCGTTAGCTTCAATATCTCTTTTGAATTCTATCTCGTCACGAATAGTCCCTAAATCATATACTAAAAATAGAATGTGATCGTAATTTTTTTGGTATGCAGTAATATCTGAATTGATTTCTTCAATGACTTTTGATTTCCTGTTTTTATCCTTAATCAGTTTAACTTCAATACATAGTTTCAGTTTAGGAACAATAAAATCAGGAATGTATTCCCTCCCAGAAAAATTAAATTTTCCAGTTTCTCTATCATAATCTATTCCTTTATCAAAACTATTTGCAATAAAAAAATCTTCTAGCTTATCTTGTACTTCTTTTTCGTTTGACGGAGCAACGCGAAAAACACTTCTAAACCTAGTGCTAATAAGATTATATAGATTTAGTCTTTCATCGTCGTTATAATCTATTTGGTTTTCTAACACATTAAGTAGCATTTTCGCAGAGCAAAAAACGGATTCAAATAAGATTTTTTGTTCTATTCCTGTCATATTAAATACATTTTTTGCTTTTCCAGTATCATAAGTGTGATAAGTGGATGAAGATCTTATAAACCTCTGAGATTCGACTACTAATTCTTGATACATAGACATAAATGTATTGCAGGAACTGTAATTAAACCCTATTTCTTCGGAGTTGTTCATTATTGTTTCCATTGTGGATATTAGAGATTTAACTTTAGAAATAAGAAGCTTTATGCTTCTTCGTTCATCCATAGATTGTTTAGACATTATTTACAACCTCGATAACCTTTCCGAATAATTTAAGTTCGTCATCCGCTTTTATTTGAATAGGTGAATAAGTATCGTTATCTGATACTAAATATGTGATAGCGTTGATGTGTTGCAATCTTTTACAAAATGCTTCACCATTTAAGTAAAATGCTCCGATTTCTGAATCTTCTATAGTTTCACATTTTTGAACAAGTACAATGGACTCGTTTTTTATGGTTGGTTCCATACTATTTCCGCTAATCTTGAGAGCAAAATCTGCTTTTGGATTGTATGTAGTGTATTCCGTTGAATCTGATTCATCCAAAAGGTTTCCGGTGCCCGCTGATAAAGGCAAATCATACAGTTTAATAATTCTTTCTTCTGGAGTTGTAATCTCAAAAGAAGAATTATTGGGTATTGCATTGTTCCAAGACTGTATCTTTTGAATATAGTCATTGTTTTCTAAACAAGCGATAATATGAGGCTTATTTAGAATAAACATAAAACATAATATTTCCCGTGCGGTTCGTTGCTTTTCTGCATCAGAAATAAACATAAAGAAGTTTGTGTTATCTTGAAGGGAATATATTCTTTCTTTGAAGTGGCTTTCCCCGTGCAACACTAGCCTACACATTAGATTTTCAAAATAAAGAGATTTGTCTCCAAGTGCTCGCATTACATTAGAATCATACATTACTTTTTCAATAGGTTTACGATAATTAAAAGTTGAAAAAGCCTCTAATGCTCGACGCATTATGTTACCAATAGAATCACTTGAAACGTTTGTTATGTCGTCTGCATATAGATAAATCTGTTTTAGTAGTGCAACATATTCGTTATGACGTATTGCCAATAGAGCGAGAGAGCGATCTTGTAGTTCCCAAGGACGATAGACTAGTGCTTTGCCTTCTTGCTTAAAAGAATCTGTTATTTCATCAAGAGCTTTTCTAAGATGAAAAACAGTTTCCAAATCGTGTGAGAGGAGAAGAATTTTACTACTCTGATTTCCTCTAACAATACGGTTGATTTGATATCTAAGAAATGAGATTATTCCAACTTTGTTTTCAAAATCAAAGCTCGAAACAGGATCATCAATAATAATTAATTCTTCGGTTTGATAAAGTTTTTCAACTTCCTGATTGGTTAAGATTTGAGTAAAGAAATAGCAAAGAGCAATAATGTTTCGTTCACCCAGAGAGATATCTTTAGGCTTGACATTATTTCCATTGGATTTAAGATAATACTTATCATCTTTCAATTCAATCGAAAGACGCGAATCCGAGAAAAAGATATATCTAAGTGAGTTGTTTATCTGTTTAATAGCTAAGCTTACATTTGATTTCTGCTGTTCCAGTTGAGCTAATTTGTTTTTTGCTGAATCAAAAGCTGTGAATTTGTTATCTCTAATTGTTTTTGCCGCAGACTTTGCTTGTAATTGCTTTTTATAACCAATATAAAGCGGTTTTATTTCAAGATGAGCTTCTTTCTTGTTTAATGCAATAAGTTCATTTTTTAGATCTTTTTTCTTTTTTGCAGCATCATTAAAATATTGCCTTTTTTCTTCTAAATCACGTAATAAAGTGTTTAATAATTTGATAGACTCTTGTAATCCATAAGAATTAATAGTAAGCGGCGTATATATGTTTTCTAGTTTTTGTTTAATGGTTTCATTGTACTGAGATATTATGTTTTCGCACTTTTCAATATTTGTTTTTATCTTCTTAAACAGTTCAGTATCTAGTGTTTCAAATTCAGAATAATTATCTTGAGAAAAATCAGGGAAGCAGATTTCGCCTAATTCGGATTTATGAAGTTCAACGTCTTTATTAAGAACGGTTCTAATTTCTGACAATAAATGTTTTTTATATTCACTACTTACAGGCTGAAAACAATAAGGACAATAAGCTGTTTCATCCTTGGCAAAAACAGATTGTGCAGATTCAATGAATCTTTGATGTCCGTTTTCAATTACTAAAAGAATCTGTTTTTCGCGTTCTGTTAACTCCGGATTATCAATCTTCTTTGCTAGCAGTGAACAAATATGGGTTTCATACCCTTCTTGAAATGGAATCAACTTTACGGGGATCGGATAATTGTTAGTGTTATCAGAAACCCTAGTAAGCAAATTCTTTTTTTCGGTAATAGCCTCCTGAATTTGTGCAGCAGTTTCTTTTACAACTAATGTGCCAATTTCATCTACTAACTTATCGTTAACCGCTGAATTATGTTTATTACCTTTGATATTGGCGTCTTTAGCTGCCCATCCCTTCTTCAATACATTTTTTATCTTTTCAAGATGATTGTCTGGACATAATGGATTGCTTTTTTGGCAGTAACTATTGTAATTTGTTTCCGCTTGGTCGTACTCATTTTTTGCATAATCTCTTGCGTTTGTAGCGGCTTCAATCTGTGTTTGCAAATCCACCTGAGAACCAAGCATAATAATTGTTCCTAAACCATCACCATCAATTTTTACATTATTGTCTATGTACTCTTCATTGAAAACAAAAATCTTATCATTTTCACTAACGGTAATTGGTTGATTGACTTCATCAAACAATGATGCTTCCAGTTCATTTGCAGCACCTTCATCGTTATTTGTTAGCATACTAAAGCCAGCAGAAATAGTGCTTTTACCACTTCCGTTTTTTCCATAGACTAACGCAATGCGATCTTCTGCTTTTTCATAGAATTTGAATGAAGTTTTTTCTTCGAAACATCTTCCTTTAATTGAAAGCCCTCTTATTTTCTCAATCATTTTAAAGCCTCAAATAATACTTAAGAAATTGGTTGTGGGGTAATTTCGTATTTCTCCCAAATCCAGTTGTTTGTTTTTTTTGTGTCCTTTTCATTTAATAAAAATTCTTTCTCTTCTTTGGTCAAATGTGGAATGCTGAACTTTATTAAATAGTTTTTGGCAAATGCCATATATCCTTTCGAATAGGGTTTGCTAGTATGGAAAATATAGTACCAGAAAGCATCTGATTCCAAAAAACATTTTAGTATTTTAAGTTCTTTTACGTCGTTAGAAAACAAACCATATCCACAATAGAAAAGTAAGTTTTCATCTAGCGACAATACAGCTACAGGTTCACCCGAAATATAAGGAATAAGGAGTTTCTTTCCAAAATTATTCATCCCTTGTGTTCTTCCGTAGGCATACCAAGCAGGATAATTTCCCTTTCCTTTGTCTCTTTGTTTTAGATCCTTTTTAAATGCTAAAAGGAATGAGTATGCATAAGGATAATTATTTGATAATTGTTTTTCGCCAATAATAACAGGTTTATTATCCTTAAACAGGTATGGGAAAACTGCTTTTTCAGTTTTAGAAAGCAAGTCCTCCTCACATTTTATGATATTCGGTTTTGCAACATCAACACATATTCTTTTTTCTATTCTGTATTCTTTCCCCTGATAGATTCTATAGTAATACTCTTTATCTTCTTTTGTGGGACTAAAAAAGAATAAATCGTTTTTAAGTGTTGCTAGCCCGTTTCGAATAGTCCAATTTGATAGAGAAACTCCAGAGTGTTCAAGCTTGTAAATTACGCTGTCTATATCATTTCTGTTCATTCGCCAAGGATTATCTTTTTCGAAATCTTTTTTATCATAAACAGAATACTGATGCGAATATAATGTTTGATTATCGTTTAGCCGTACATATTTTATTGAGTCAGAGGATAAAGCTAAATCAATAATTGTTATACAAGTATAACTAGTTACACCCTTAAAAATTTGAATATCTCTAAAATCCAAAATGCGTATATCGCCTTTGCAATTCAATAGATTATTTCGTAGATTTCTCCCGTTTACGGACTGCAAATAACCGTTAGGTGTTATATATCCAATTTTTCCATTGCTTGATACTAGTGTTAAGCCCACCTCAAAAAATGGCATATACAAGTCAACATTTCCGCTCTTTGAAGAGTTCCAGTTTTTAAGGAAGAGTTTGTCCGTTGCCGAAATGTTTCTGTTCCTAACATAAGGAGGATTACCGATAATACAATCAAAACCTAAAGGGTATTGTTTTCTTATCGAGGCAATAGTTTGTTTCTGTAAGGAATTAGCGCAAAATAAATTCACTTTCCCGTTGGCATATTCATTGTTTGAGCAAGCCAAAAGTTCTAGCAATAAATGTGTTTTTCTGATAGCACCAGAATCAATATCTATTCCGAAAATATAGTCAGCGATAATTTCTCGATAACTCTTTTTTGACCGTTTATGGATTTGTTGTGCAGCAGTAATTAAAAATGCACCGCATCCACACGCCGGATCTAAAACTGTTGGGAGTAAATGAGAATTAATGGTTTCAGAAATAATAAACTCTCGAATAATTGAAGGAGGATGAACCACCCCCTTCTCTTTCTTTTGATCAGAAGATACAAGTGATTCAAAAAACTCGATTAATTCTTCAAAAGAGAAAGTAGTACCCATTGTAGAATCTTTTGATGAGTTAATAAGTGAAACATCAACGCCAGCAAAATACTCGGATAAAAATGATGACTTGCGAATTTCAATGTTATTAATTTTTGTAAATTCAAAAGCAAGTTGTTTTTCAACTGCTTCAGCTGAATTGTATGTTTGTATCATTTCTTTCAGCTTGTTTTTGATATTAATCAATTTGAATCACCTAGCAATTCTATTCTACTGACGGTTCTGCCTATAGATGCTACTTTATCGATTTCTTCCTCGCTTAAACCGTATAATCTATAACAAATATTATCTAATGCATTCCATTTAAAATCCAGATTGTTTGCAATTGTTTCTTTTTGCATAGGGTTAGCAGATAAATAACGGCTTTGCAAAGTAAAGATGTCGTCATATAAATGAGCTAACTCGGAAACAGATTCAGCATCTTCAGTTATTCCTTGTGAAGGAAATGGGATTGGAGATAAGAATTGTTTATTGAATTTATAATAACCGCCGCTCTGTGGGTTGGCACCGGATTTGCCGAGAACTGAAAAAACAGTTGAATTAATTACACAAGTAATGGCTTTCATTGTGCTTTCGTCAGCTCCTTCAACTGTCATAAACCAAACATTTGCGTTATCCATATAAAGACCTGTGGATGGAACAAATGTTGCTATTGTATCTCTTGCTGTCATAGGCACAATGATTTTTGGAACATTGTACATCGTTTGATTATGCTCTCTGGTAAAAGTGTGCCAATACTCTCCCTCTCTGCAATTCACGGTTGCTTTTATTCTTTCTTCATTTGATGATAAGTAGTCAAATGCAAGTGGGTATTGCATTTCTATTTCGGAAATAGGGATGGCATCGTTACTTGCTCCTCTATAAGGGAAAATGCAATATGCATCCGGTTCAACATTTTTGAATGGATAAAAAACTCTATTATAAATAATTCCTCTTAATATATCCGATTCAACATTAACTGTTTCGTTAAACCCATTAACACCTGTTGCTGTGTTTCCATCAAAACGAACATTTTTGAGATGGTAAACCTTTTTCCAAAGAGCTTGAATACCGTCCTTAATCATAAGATTAGGATAGTCTGAAAGGCTGCCTAATCTTTCACGTAAGATATTTGCTAAAGCGGTTATCTCATAATAATTGAAATTCCATGTCGATTCATTAGAGGGAACTGGAATGAGGATGGGTGTATCACTATTGAAGTGACCTTGTTCATCACTGTTTTCAAATTCAGTTATTATTTGAGAAGTCGAGAGTGGAAGATATAAGTATGAGAACTCATCTCTGGGTTGATTGCTTAGTATCATAATAGAGGCATATACAATTCGACCTTTGAAAATGTCAGTTGACTTAAAATCTATAAGCTTACTTAAATGCTTGTTGTTATTAATGATTCTTCGTATTTCTTTACCGTATTCTGTTCTAAACCATCTTCTTTGTATGATGAAACCAAGAACACCATTTTCATTTAAAAGATGTAAGCATTTTTCGATAAAAAGCACTGCTAAATCTGCTTTTCCAGAAAACGAGCAATAGTGTTCGCTTAAATAGCTGTGCATTGTTGGGGTTGCTGCCTTAAAATGCTTCGTTTCAACATAGGGTGGATTACCAACAATATAATGAAATCCCTCAAAATTTTCAAAAACACAGGAAAACATCCTTGAAGTATCAATTGGTTTTAACTCAGTTAATTCCTCGACGGTAAATGCATTATTAGGTTCGACAAGTGTGTTTCCGTTTTTAATATTTTCAGATATGTTTTGGAGGATTCTATCACCAAAAGCACCAATCCCTTGCCAAGCTAAAGCGTTATTACCATCAACAGTTTTAAGAGCTAAAGACATTTTTGTTACTTCTACAGCGGATGCATCCAGATCAATTGCATATAAACAATTGGAAATAATAGCTTGCCTTGCAGCAATGGTTAAGTACAATTGATCGTTTTGAATATAAAAGAATCCGTCGTGTAATGTTCTTTCTTCCTCGTTATCAGATAGTATTCTCAACGCTTTATTGTACAAGTGCTCATAACACGATACTACAAAAACACCAGATCCACAGCAGGGATCAAGTATTTTGATATCTAGCAATTCGTTTATTGTATTAATATTTTGCAAATTGATAGTTTGTTTGCATATTGTATCAACAATACATTCTGGAGTAGTAATTGCACCATTTGTCTTGATGTACTCTTCTTTGACTGTCTCAGTTATCCTTCCGTTATTTATAACTAATTGCTTGCCTAAGAACTCTTCATAAATGTTAGCGATAACTTTAACTGGAATAACATCAAAGCAATATGGATATGGATAGTAGAGTTTCTCGATAAAATGTGTAAGTGTTTCATCATCAATGTATAATTGTTCAAAAATGGCATCTCTATAAAACATAGCGCCATCATAGTGGTTATAAAACTCTGTTAAACAATTGTTCTTGAATGTAGACCAAAAACCTTCTTCAGCTTCAGAAAAGGTTCTCAACCTTTCCTGTTCTTCGATACCCTTCGATTCACAAACTCTGATGAATACTATTCTATCTATTATAATTTGAATATAGAAGTTCAAATTATCATTATTATTGATTATATTAGGATTATTTGCGTAAATGTTTTCAGCAAGCTCTTTACGGAAAATAGATAATTCAGCCATAAAGGCAGAATCTACTCTATTTCTTCCTTCGATCGCAGTTAGTTCGTAGATTTCAGCTAAATGATTTTGACAAATGCTTTCACGCCAGAGATGATCAATTAGCAAATCAAGGTTATCTAAATATTCGTCAATAGATAATTTGATTGTGCCAAAATTTGCGTCCTGTAAGTTGTTTGGAATAAAACGAGTATCATAAATAACAAACTGTTCAAAGTTGGATACAAAAGCGCAAGGGCACTGAGCAGACCATCCGTAGGAACGTATTTGGAAAGCAGCATCTGAATTTGTAAATATATTTACTTCTAAAGATTTTGCATCAAGAAATGTTTTTATATTTGCACCACAAAGTAAAGTGTAGTCTGGTTTTCTGTGGGTAGAATGAATTTCTCTAAGTCTCTGGTAATAAACACCTCGCAAGAACTGTTCTTGTAAAACTTGTGATGTATCTTGAACATTCCATCCGAAAATCCCAAGGAACTCATTTAGCCAAGTTCTAACAGTTTCTTCGCTGACATTTTCTGGATTCTCCTGCCTCAATGTATTGTTATATCGATTGATAAGATTCTCTAAAGAAACTCGAATGTTACTGTATGTAGCTGTATCCATAATCAAATACCCCTATTGATAAATCTGTGCAAATAATATTAAGTATATTATACCATAATTTCTACATTCTACAACATTTTTTTAAAATACAAAAAAATATACGCTGAGCCATCGTTTTCGCCTTATGTGATTTTGGCATTATTGACAGGATCTGCTTGCTTTCTTGTTTTTGTGCTATT
>ERZ842401.4075-NODE-4075-length-17378-cov-7.357963_pt1 | contig 17378 bp, 14 predicted proteins | sample MGYA00521270_ERZ842401 | MGnify/ENA primary metagenome ERZ842401 (study PRJEB31892, sample SAMEA3878208) | bioreactor metagenome | biome: Moose rumen | place: Sweden | collected 2011-10 | study: EMG produced TPA metagenomics assembly of the PRJEB12797 data set...
ATTGTGTGAGTAATACGGTGAATGCCGCAAGCCTCGCCGCCGCCACCAAAAGCAGCGGGGCGAGAGCGAACAGCCATCCTTTGGTCAGCCATCCGAGAACCTTGAGGATGACAAGGTAGCCAGACAGCAATAGCAGGTGGTTCATCACCTTCTTAATGGTTTTCTCCATCTTGTTCATTTTGGCGTTTTCTTTGCTTGTATTCCGGCATTGTCCTGTTTAGTGCGTCCTCTTCTTCCGGTGTCAGTCTGCGGTAGATTGACTTTTCGGGCAAATCGGGTACAAGAAACTGTAACAGTTCCTTGACATGAATGTTCATCAACGGACCATACGGAACGTTGTTTGCAATGTACGAATCAATGGTTCTGGCATCTCTTACTCTAAAAAATACCATAAGCATCGGTTTTACATCAGGTCTTTTTAGCACCTTTAGTGCCTGCTCTGTGAGCACGTAATTTTTTTTTACCATAAGGCTGGAATTTAAAATGTTAATTCCAAAAAACTATGTATTTTTGCAGCAAAATTTGTAGCAAAAAAATGCAGCAAATTTTGCAGCATTTTTTTGTTGTAACTTGCTGGGTGCAAGATAGTTATTTTTCAAATACAACCGCATTCAACGAAAAAAAAATTACGCTCTTTGAAAGATTATAAAAAACGCCGTTCTTACCACGGTAAAAACGTCGAAATCAATATGCTGATAACTGATTGAAAATCAGTTATTTTTATTGCTTTGTACTGAGACAGAAATGAGACAAAGCAATGCAAATTTGACTAAAAGATAAAATTGTAAATAATTAACATTCAGATATTTGCAAAAATAATCTTGACAATATGGAGGGGGCGATATAACCGCGAGTTCGAATCTCGCTCTCTCCGCAGAAGCCCGAAAGACAATCAGAATCAGCAATTTACGTAAGTAGATTGCTGATTTTTGCGTTAAAATCGGGACAGAAACGGGACAAAGTGTATTTCTTTGGATTTGTCAGTTGGAAATTCTAACAGCTTTGATGACCACTCCGGCTTTCTCCGCCGTTGTGAGAAGCAAAAGCCGCGTCTTCAGCAGCGTCACTTTGGCGATGTACAAGGTGAGCGGTGCGATGATGGCCAGCACCACGCCCTTGTTCTTGCTTATCCACGAGGTGGCGGAGGATATGGCCTTGATGCCCGCCGTTTTCAATTAGGAATTATGAGTTAGCAATTAGGAATTAAAAAGTGTACCTCTGCAGACCAAGTGTCGAGAAGCGGGACGAGTATCGGGGCGAATGTGCGGGAAGCGACGGCCGCGCAGAGTCGGAACGACTTCCTCGACGAGATGTACATCGCGTTCAAGGAGGCCGTTGAAACGGAATATTGGCTGGAACTTCACGAAAGCGGGAAGATTGAATCTTCACATTTTGAAAGCATTGTTGCCGACTGCCGTGAACTTATAAGAATGCTTTCTTCCATAACCAAATCTACAAAAGACGGCACTCAGAAACGGCTTTCCGACAATTCCTAATTCCTCATTTCTAATTGAACCTCCGTTGATGTAGATGGTTACCCTGCGGGCGCTGCTCTTTGCCATAGACTGATGTTTTGGCTAAGATGCTTCAACCGTTTGTCACGGTTAGGGACGGCTACGGGAAAACGCTGTCGTTCTGGTTGACTGCGTTTTCATCTTCCTTAAAACCGCGACAACGATTGGAACGGTTATGAGCACGAAGTGTGAAATTTGAGTGGCTAGCGTGCCCGGTCTCCCAACAAGAGAAAGAGTTTATTTGACCCTTTTCAGTGTGGCGCGGTGCTTCTGGCCGAAGGTTTGCGCCCAAGTGTCGGAATATAAGACGAGTTCCTTGTTCTTGTATGACTCTACCGTCCAAACCTGATGGTCGAAGGTCAGAAGACCTGTGGATTCGTCATAATCCCAATTGAGGGTTTCTGTAACACCATACCATATATCCTGATAGGTGCCGTCGGCGGAGAAAATGTAGGTTTGCACAGGGTCGCTTTCCGACAGTTCCTCCACCCACTCGGTGCTGTTTACCGCTTGGTGCTGGAAACTTTTGAGTTCCCATTTCCCGATAAATGTTTCTTTTGTCACCTTCTTGTCAGAACAAGAGGTCATTACGGTTACTGCGGCGAATGCCGTCGCCAGGATAAATAATACTTTTTTCATTTTTTTGAATTTTGATGTAAATGCTTGTTTAATAAGGTTTTTCAGGTATCCCAAAAAAATATTTTTTCACAGTATCTAAATCTTTGTAAGGAGGCGTGTATTTAAATTTTTGCTGTTGGTTGTTTTTAATGTTGAAATGTTGAAATAGGACATACGTGATTACATTTTGAGGATCAAAAGTTGAAAAATTTTCAGAAGACTTATAAACATATGTCATTATTGGATAGCAAGACGCTTCTTCTTTATTGATTACGTGATTTGTTTTATTGTTTTTTGAAAAACAAAGTGAGTCTTTTTTTGACATATTATTTTCGTAGTACATATTATTATCAATTTGTGCAAACAAAGTTGTGCTAATCGCAAAAAAAGTGACAGAAAACAAAACTCTCCGAATAATAATCATACTATGGTATATTTTGGTTGTTAAAAGTTATAACGCGTGTCGTTTCCTAAAAAAGTTGACTCTATTTGTCTTGTAAAACTGAGTTCTGTTGACTCATTTTTTACTTATAACGATTATGGGTTGACTTTGTTGCATTTATTCCTTGTTTTTGTTGACCTTCTGTCTCTTATACCGAACAGTGGTTGACTGAAGGGCGTAGCCCGGAAGAAGGCCACTGTTCGGAGGCGTCGGGGGAAATCGTCTCGTTTTTTCTCCGTAACAGATTCTCCTCGCGGTAGCTGCGCCACAGTTTCTTCAGCGGGCCGCTGCGCAGACGCGCCTCCACTGGTGTCATCATCCCTATGCTCATATGCGGGCGGCGGTTGTTATAGAACTCCACGGCTCTTGCCACCTCGGTTCTCACCTGTCCCACACTTGTGAAGATCTTTCCTTTGAGCAGTTCGTTCTTCATCGTGTTGTTTATCCTTTCCGCCTGGGCATTGTCCTTGGGGTCGCCACCTTCCGTCACACTGATTCTGACATTGTTCCCTGTCAGTGTGTCGACATACTCACGACTGGCGTATTTCCTTTCCGAGTCAACTTTTTTCAGGACAAGACAAGATGACAGTCTTGCTTTTTTTTGTACTTTTGCACCCCCAAAAGAAAAAAGCTATGAAGTATCTCGTACGTCAAATCGCAGAGCTGCTTTCAGCCGAAGTGGTGGGCGATGCAGACGCGGCCATCACCACCATCTGCAAAATCGAGGAGGGCGTGCCCGGCGGCCTGACCTTCCTCTCCAATCCGAAATACACCCATTATATCTATACCACCCGCGCCACCGCGGCCATCGTCAACAAGTCGTTCGAACCCGAGCAGCAGGTGCCCTGCACCCTCATCAAGGTCGAGAACTCCTACCTGGCGTTTGCCAAGCTGCTGAACTTCTACCAGGAGAACCTGCCCCGCAAGGTGGGCGTCTCCGACAAGGCTTGCATCGCCCCGACGGCCACCATCGGCCAGAATGTCTATATCGGCGAGTTCGTCAGCATCGGCGAGAACGCAGTGGTGGGCAACGGCGCCTCCATCTATCCCCAGACCGTCGTCGGCGACAACGTGAGGGTAGGGGACCGCACCACCCTTTACGCGGGCGTCAAGGTGTATGCCGGCTGCGAGATCGGCAACGACTGCATCCTGCACGCGGGAGCGGTCATCGGCGCCGACGGTTTCGGCTTCGCGCCGCACGACGGCCAGTACCTCAAAATCCCCCAGATCGGCAACGTCGTCATCGGCAACAACGTCGAAATCGGGGCCAACACCTGCATTGACAGGGCCACGATGGGCTCCACCAAGATTGAAGACAACGTGAAAATCGACAACCTCGTGCAGATCGCGCACAACGTCACCGTGGGCGAGGGCACCGGAATGGCAGCCCAGGTGGGTGTGGCCGGCTCCGCCAAAATCGGACGCCACTGCATCTTCGCCGGCCAGGCCGGCGTGGCAGGCCATATCACCATCGACGACGGCACCGTGGTGGGCGCCCAGGCCGGCGTCTCCCACTCCCTTAAACCCGGAATGTACCTCGGCAATCCTGCCATCCCCCTCGGCGAGGAACGCCGCCTCATCGTCTATAGACGCAAACTCCCAGAACTCTTCAACGATGTACGCGACTTGAAGAAAAAAGACGAGTAATCACCAAAGAACCACTAAAAAACCAACATAATCATTGACTATGCAGTATCAGACCACTGTCGCGTCCCCGATATCCGTTTCCGGCCGGGGACTTCACACCGGACAGCAAGTCACCGTTACCTTTGAACCCGCTCCTGCGGATTTTGGCGTGCAGTTTGTGCGCACCGACCTGCCCGGTACTCCTACGGTGAAAGCCATCCCTGATAATGTTTTCGACACCTCCCGTGGCACCTCCATCAAGGAGGGGGAAGCCCAGGTGCACACCATCGAGCATTTGATGGCCGCCCTCGCCGGAATGGGCATCGATAATGTCAGAGTGCTCATCCAGGGTCCCGAAACCCCGATTCTTGACGGCAGTTCCCGCGTTTATGTGGAAATGCTCCGCGAGGCCGGGCTCAAAAAACTGGATGCCCCCCGCAAATATGGCACCGTGAAAAAGGAAATCACCTTCTCCATACCTGAGAAGGATGTGCAACTCACCATCCGCCCCGCCGACCACTTCAAGATGACCGTTGACATCGACTACGGCACCAAGGTGCTCGCCGACCAGCAGGCTGTCCTCAACAATATTGAGGACTTCTACCCTGAGATCTATGATTGCCGCACCTTCGTGTTCCTTGATGAGCTTCAGTTCCTCATCCAGAACGGACTGGTGCGCGGCGGCGACCTGGAGAACGCCATCGTGTTTGTCGATAAGGTGCCCGAAAAGAACGTCCTGAAGGAACTCGCCCAGTTCTTCAACAAGTCCAACATCAAGGTGACGCCCGACCACGTGCTCAATAACATCACGTTGCGACACTCCAATGAGCCGGCTCGCCACAAACTCCTCGACCTGGTGGGAGACCTCTATTTGCTGGGTGTCCCGTTGCGTGCGGAGGTCATCGCCAGTCGCCCCGGACACTTTGCCAATACTTCCTTGGCCAAGGAAATTTCTCATAATGAGGATTTTTTTGTAACTTTTGAATAAAACCTTCGTAAAGTATAGGTGATTTTAGAAATACTATTTCAATAGTTTTCAATTATCTTACATAGGTTAATGGTTTGAAACAGCGGAAAGAGGTTTCCGCTGTTTTTTTATTTCTGAGGCCATAAATCCAATTTTTTTTGTAAGTTTGCGGCCTTTATTGTATATAGTGCCAATAATATGTTCTCTTTTATAAAGAAATATTTTTTTAATAAGTATCTTGCTGAAAACAAGCCAGATAGAAATGTTTCCATCGTGTCTTTGTCACGGGCAAGGTCTATTGGGATTTTGTGCGAAATTACCGACGAGGATTCCTATAAGGAAATATTCTACATCTTTTCAAAATTGCAGGAACACGGGCATCAGGTGCGCCTCATCGGTTATGTCAACGACAAGGAGGTTCCCTTCTACTGTCTGCCTCAGTTGACGGCCGACTATTTCAGTCAGAAACATCTCAACTGGTACGGTATTCCTAATATGGAGCAAATCCACGATTTCCTGAAGGAGGACTATGATTTGCTGATAGATTTCAGTTATCGCCCGAATATGCCGATGCAGGCCATTCTCGCCCTCTCACACGCCAAGTTCATTGTGGGTCGCGACCCTGAGAGCCAGAATTCCTATGACCTTTTCATCGATGCCGTGAACAGCAATTATTTGAAATATCTCGAGGCGGTCAGTACTTATTCCGAAAAACTTACAGGCAATGACAGATAAAATATCCCAATTGAAGGGGCTCGGCGTGGCTATCATCACGCCCTTCCTGCCGGATGGAAAGATCGATTTCCCGGCGCTGGAGTCTTTGGTTGACAATCTCATCCTCAAACGCGTGGACTACCTTGTGGCGTTGGGCACCACCAGCGAGTCGCCGACCCTCACCCCGGAGGAGAAGAGGGATGTGGTGCATTGCATTTCCACCGTCAACGCGGGGCGTCTGCCCCTGGTGATGGGGGTGGGCGGGCCCGATACGCTGCGCGTGGCCCACGATATGGAGGCCGCCGACTCCCTGCCCGTGGATGCGTTCCTCTCCGTGGCTCCCTATTACAACAAGCCCAGCCAAGAGGGGCTCTTCGAGCATTTCCGTTATCTCTCTGAGCGTGCCCCGCGCCCCGTCATCCTCTACAACGTGCCGGGCCGCACCTCCTGTAATCTGGATGCTGCCACCACCACCCGCATCGCCCTGGAGTGTCCGAATGTCATTGGCATCAAGGAGGCCTCGGGCAAGATGAAACAGATTCTCAACCTGCTCAATCACAAGCCGGAAAACTTCTTGGTCATCTCTGGTGACGATATGATCACCCTGCCCCTGATGGCCGCCGGTATGGACGGTCTCATCTCCGTGGTGGCCAATGCCTTCCCGGCAGAGATGGCCAATATGGTGCATCTGGCAATGAAAGACCAGTTTATCAAGGCCCGCCTTTATCACGACCGCCTCTTCAACCTGATGCAGGCCTGTTTCCAGGAAGGCAATCCCTCCGGCATCAAAGCCGTGCTGAGCGTGCAAGGCAAAATCCACAACCGCCTGCGCTTGCCCAATGTGCCCGTGACCGCCGCCCTGTATGAGAAAATCGAACAACTGGTGAAACTCTAAAAAAGATATTTTACCCTTATGCGAAAAATATTTCTCCCGCTGCTTTGCCTCCTGACTATGGCAGCTTTCGCCCAATCTCGCAAATCGCCCACTTTCAACCGCTCCGCTCTGCAAACGTATGTGCAGACCACGATGACGCGGAAAGCCTTGCGTGACATATCGCCCAATTTTTCCGTGGACAAGGTGACTTCCAATCCCGATGGCACCGTCGATGTGCGCATTTGCGTTGGACCGCGCGACTATGATGCCTTCGAACAATTGGGTATCCCGTTCACTATTCTCGAGCCCGATGACAAAGCCGTCACTGCGATGGCAGACACTTATGAGCAGCTGGTGGCCAACTGGAATCGTTATCCCACCTATAACGCTTACAAGGAGGCAATGTCCACCTTCGAATCCGAGTTTCCGCAGTTGTGCGACATCGATACCATCTTGGCACATACCCCGGGTAACCATACGCTCTTTGTGGCTCACATTAGCAATGACCTCCACAACCGTGGCGGCAAACCTGCCTTCTTTTACACTGCCACAATGCACGGTGATGAGCCCGTGGGCTACTATCTGATGCTCCGTCTGATTCATTACCTGCTCAACAACTACGACACCGATGCGCAGGTGCGTCAACTGGTGGACAATGTGGATATCTGGATTTGCCCCTTGGAGAATCCCGACGGCACGTATCGTTCGTCCAACACGCAAATCAACAGTTGGTACTCCACGCGCTACAACTATAACGGTGACGATATGAACCGTTCTTATCCCATCATCGGCCAGCCTGTGGCTAAGAACTATCCCCCGGAGGTGCAAGCGATGATGGATTTCGGCGCCGAGCGCCACTTTACCCTCTCCGCCAACTTCCACGGCGGCGCCGAGGTGGTCAACTACCCGTGGGATACCTGGACCACCATCCAGCGCGCCCACGCCGACCAGTCGTGGTGGGACTACATCGCTCGCTGCTATGCCGACACTTGCCACGCCGTCAATGCCAGCTATATGATGGATGAAAACAATGGCGTCACTGAGGGTGGCGACTGGTATGTCATCACCGGTTCCCGTCAGGACTATTTCAATTACTATCTGGGCTGTCGCGAGATGACCGTCGAGGTGAGCTCCGACAAGGTGGTCAATTCCAACCTCCTGCCCACCTTTTGGAACCGTAATCGCCAGTCTTTGTTGAACTACATCGGGGAGTCGCTGAACGGCTTCCGTGGCATTGTGACGGATTCTGTCACGAATCAGCCCATTGCCGCCCGCGTGTTTGTGGAGAACCACGATGCGGACAACTCCCACACGTACTCGCGTCTGCCCTATGGCGACTATCACCGTCCCATCCGGCGCGGCACCTGGCAGGTGACCTTCTCAGCGGAGGGCTATTTCCCCAAGACGCTGACGCTCACCGCTACCGACGGCCAGTGCCTTGTGCAGGATGTGCAACTGGTGCCCACCAACATTTCCGTGGCCGACAGGAATCTGCCCAAAGTCTCGGTTTATCCCAATCCCGCCTCCAACGAGGTGCGCGTGACCAGCGACCAAGAGGAAATTGTGTTGGTGGAACTTTATGACCTGGCGGGCAGACGGTTGGTGCGCCAAACTGTGGGCGAGCTTAGCGCCTCTCTCGACCTTTCATCCTGCGCATCGGGCGTGTACAACCTTACCGTTACCTTCGCCAGCGGCAAGGTGTCGAAAAGGGTGGTAAAACAATAATCCTTTTCCACATAAAAAAATAATGAAGAGACGCGATACATCACGTCTCTTCATTATTTTATGGAATTACAAATATTCCGTTATTTTACGATGATTTCATCAATGAAGAGCCAGGACTGCTGGCCGGCACTGATGTGCCAATCGGGCAGCTTGCCGTAGTTCTCCACTTCCACTTTGACGTAGCGTCCCGTGGCGTTGCCCTTCACGACGAAATCGTGCTTCTTGGGCACATCCTCCTTGATGGAACCGATGCCGTTGGCGGTGCCGAACAGGGTGTAGTGCTCGCCGTCATCGGAGATGTACACATTGACCTTCTTGGGGTAGAATATCCAAGCCCGGACCTCTTCCAGACAGCCGACGGTCACTTCCGTGACAGGCTTGCTCTGCTTCAGGTCGATCAATATCTTGGCATCCTCGAGGAAGCCCTGCCAACCACCGATGCGGTAGTTGAGTTTGCCGCGCTCGTCATCGATAAGACCATCCTGGCCACCGTAGAAGTACTGGTCTTGCGGGCGGGTGATGTAGGTGAGCACTTTGTCTTTGGCATACTGTACGTAGGTGGCTTGTGCCATCCGGCTCACGCCTTGGTTGGGATTGTAAGCCACGGCCTTCACGGTCGTGGTCTTGTCGAGGGTAATGGGCCCGGTGTAGCGTAACCCGTGGGTCGGGGCGGGGTCACTGCCATCCAGCGTGTAGTAAATGACGGTCGAGGCAAGGCCCTCCTTGTCATACACAGGGGCGAACCCTTCGGGACGATAGAGCTTGATTTCGATGCTCGTCGTGCCGCTGAAACGCTCCTTGTCGGTGGAGAAATAGGGCATAATCGGGGACTGGACGAGAATCGGGGATTCGGGGGCGACTTGCGGCACCACCTTCTCCTTGGTCATCGTGAAGACCAACTCCCCGCCATTCTTGATGTCGTCGAAGGTGATTTCCATCGGCGAGCCGCTGACCGTGCGGCCGTTGACGGTTACCCTGGCGATGTAGTCGCCTTTGCCCTCTTTTCGGACGATGAACTGTTTGCCGTTCTCCAATTGCACGGTCGCCTTGTCGAACATCGGATAGCCGATGCTGTAGCGGTTGTTGCCGGGACAGACGGGATAGAACCCGAGTGAGCTGAGCACATACCAGGCCGACATCTGGCCGCAGTCCTCGTTGCCGCACAGCCCGTCAGGCTGGGAGGTGTAAAGTTCGGTCATAATCTTGCGCACCATCTCGGCGGTTTTGTCGTGCCGTCCCACATAGTTGTAGAGGTAGGCGGCGTGATGGCTCGGTTCGTTGCCGTGCGCGTATTGGCCGATGACTCCGGTGATGTCGGACTGCTCGCGGCCCGTCATTACGGAACTGGAGGTGAAGAGACGGTCGAGGAAACTCTCCATTCGTGCTTGCCCGCCCATCATCGAGATGTAATAGGGCAGGTCGTGGGGCACATAGGTGGAATATTGCCAGGAGTTGGCTTCCGTGTAGTAGTTGTTGACCTCCGTAGGATTGAAGGGGGTGACAAAGCCGCCGTTGCGCTTGCCGTGCATAAAGCCGTCGGGGTCAAGGATGTTGCGGTAGGATTGGGAGCGGCGGTAGAACTCGTCGGCCACCTTCTGGTTGCCGGTAAGCTCGGCGAACCGCGCAATGCACCAGTCGTCATAAGCGTACTCCAGCGTCTTGGAAACCGACTCGTTGTCGGCATCGCCGGGCACATAGCCATACATAGCGTATTCTTTCCGCCCGAATTTGTCGAGCGTGGCGCTGTGTACCATTGCCTGCAACATCTCCTTCTCGTCGTAGGGATGGATGCCCTTGACGTAGGCGTCGAGGATGACCGGAATGGAATGGTAGCCGATCATACACCAGGTCTCGAAAGCGGACAACTCCCAGACGGGCAGCATTCCACCCTGACGGTAGTGCTGGAGGAAAGTGTAGAGGAAATCCTCGGTGCGCTTCCGGTCAATGATGTTGAGCAATGGATGCAAGGCCCGGTAGGTGTCCCACAAGGAGAAGACCGTATAGACCTGCTTGCCCTGCTCCACGATTTGAATGCGGCCGTCCATTCCGCGGTAGCGACCGTCTATGTCCGTGTAGAGATACGGTGAGGTGAAGCTGTGATAAAGGGCGGTGTAGAATACCTTGAGACGCTCTTTGTCCTTGGTTTCCACCTTGATTCTGCCCAGTTCGCGGTTCCAAGCCTCTTTTGCTTGATTCCTGATCAGATCGAAGTCGTAGTTGGAAAACTCCTTTTGGTTTTGGATGGCGCCTTGGATGTCCACGGCAGAGATGGCCACCTTGAGCACCACAGATGTCACATTCTTGTCGAAATAGACGATGGCTTTGCAGTTGCCGCCGCGCACATCGTTCTCCTTCACCAACTTGTCATCGCGATAGAACTCGATTTTCTGGAAAGGTTGGGAGGAGAGGAGCGAGAAATTGCAGTGCTGGTCGGGGTTCCAGGCCTCCGAGCGGCGGAAACCGTATATCTGCGTGCCGTCGTAGGTCATACTGGAGATAAGGGTCAAATCCCGGTGGCTGAGGTCGATGACGATGCCCTTGCTGGTGGCCTCCTTGGGGAAGGTGTAGCGGTGCACGCCCACGCGCTGGCCGGCGGTGAGCTCGGCGAAAATGCCATTGTCAAGCTTTACAGCATAGTAACCGGCTGTAGCCTTCTCGTTGTTGTGGGTGAAGGTGCACGAATACTCGCTGTTGCGGACCGACGGGGTGCCCGTGAAAGGCATCACGAGGATGTCACCGTAGTCGCTGCAGCCCGTGCCGCTGAGGTGGGTGTGCGAGAAACCGTAGATGCGGTTGTCGCTGTAATGGTAGCCGGAGCAGCCGTCCCAGCCCTCCAGACGGGTGTCGGGACTGACTTGCACACCCCCGAAGGGCACGAGGGCCCCGGGGAAGGTGTGTCCGTGCTCGGCGGTACCCACCAGCGGGTTCACGTATTCGCTCTGGGCGTTGGCGGAAAAAGTGAATACCACAAGGAACAGTATCCAGAATAAGTATGATCTTTTCATAATAAAAAATATAAAGATTTATGCGTTAACGGAGTCCCGGTTTCTCAAAGCCACGAAGCCCAAATACAACAAGCAGGCCAGCGTGACGAAAAAGGCGTATTTCGGAGCCACATTGGCGGCGGCACCCGTGATGAGCGGCACGATGGCGGCACCCACGATGGCGGTAGTCATCAAACCGGAAATCTCGTTGGTCTTCTCGGGCATCTTGTCCACGCAAATGGAGAAGATGAGCGGGAAAATGTTGGCGAAACCGATGCCGATCAGGATGAAACTCAGCCAGGTGGTGAAGGCGTTGTAGGGCAGGAACAACAGCACATTGCCGATGATGGAGACCAGGATGGTGAGGACGAGGAAGACATTCGGCTTGATGTGGCGCAGACAGACACCGCCCAGGAAACGGCCCACAAACAGGGCGATAATCAGCACGATGTTGCCCAAAGCCGGCGTGATGCCCGGATTGTTCTCAATCAATATCGAAGGAATGCGGTTGAACATAGAGGCCTCGGCGCCGCAATAGAAGAAAATGCCGAGGAACATCATTAGGATGTAAGGGTTGCCCAAGGCTTTGAGACATTTCCCGAAGGTGGTGGGCTCGGTGGTCTCCGTCTCGGCCTGGTCGGGGACAAAGAGCAGCACCATAATCAGGGTGATGAGCAATACGGCCCCGAAGATGGGGAACAGAATGCGGAAGCCCATATTGACGGGCTCTGCCGCGCCTTCAGGGGTAAATGAGAACCAGCCGTACTTCATCAGCGAGGTGCCGATGAGCACCAGGATGAGCGATGTGGAGAGGGTGCCGATGGCTTTCAGCGACTGGGCGAAGGAGAGCATACTGGAGTATTTGCCCTCGGGCGACACGTCGCGGATCAGCGGGTTGCCCGACACCTGCAGGATGGTGGCGCCCGCGCCCATCAGCAACACCGCCAACAGGATGATGGGGAAATTGAAGGCAATGATGGGAAGAATCGCGCCCAACAGGAACAGGATAAGCCCGATGGTCAGCATCTTCTTCTTGCCGGTCTTTGACTGCCAGACCCCCGTGGGCACCGACAGCACTCCGAACATAATCATTCCGGAAAAAGAGACAAAAGAGGCCATAAAAGGCGAAATGTTGAAGGCTTTTTCCACTACGGATACCAGTTGGCCGGCGGCATCGCCGAAGCCCATAGCCAGAAACACGAAGAATACGGCTACAAGAGAGAGATTTTTTTTCATACTATTATATTTAATTAATATGTGTTGCAAAAATAGGTTAAAGCAAACCGGAAAATCAATTCATCCCGCGCGCCTTTTTGATCCGGTCGTAGGCTTGGTTGACCTTGGCGAATTTCTCCTCGGCGGCCTTCCGGACGTCCTCGCCGAGATGACTCACCTTGTCGGGATGGTGCTTCTTGGCTGCGGCACGGTAGGCCTTTTTCACCTCCTCGTCGGTGGCATCGGGCGAAACTTCCAGTATCTTGTAGTCATTTTCCAGGGAGGAACGGGAAGTGTACGATTGGGAAGAAGAGGATGAATAGCCGCCCTGTTGGTATTGTCTGGAGTATCCTCCCGACGGGGCGTGCATAGACCGGACGGCCTCGAAGGTGGAGCGGGGAATGCCTAACCGCTGGGCAATGTCCCAGATGGCGGAGACCTCCTCGTTGCGCATCTCGCCGTCGGAGGTGGAAAACCCGAACAGGAAGTTGAGGATGACCAGCTTCTCGTTCAGGGTGGCGTGCGTGTTCAGGTCCTGGCAGATGGGCCCGATGTCAGCCCGCTCGTCCAGAATGTCGCGGAAACGGAGCATCAGGGCGCTCAGCCTGTCCGACCCCACCAACTGGCGGAAATAGTCCTGCACGAAGGTCATCTCCGAGCGCAGCAGGCGGTTGTTGTCGGCCCGGGCCACGTATGCGGCCAAATAGAGCAGGTGCTCGGTAAAGTCCTGGGTCTTGTAATAGTGGCTGCTGACGTTGAATTTGTTCTTGCCGACGATAGCATCGATGACGGTTCCGATAAGCATCCCGATCAACGCGCCGCCGAAGCCTCCGAAGATAAGGCCTACGACGAACCCGATGAAACTGAATGTGCCGGAGAAGAAACAACCCATATCCGTGTGCTATTAAATGTTTACCAGACGCAGGCGTCCTCTTCAAACCAACGGCCCTGCAGCCGCAGGGTCTGTTCTATGACATCGCGCACGCACCCGCACCCGCCTGGCTGGAAGGAGATGTAGTCGGAGATGTGCTTGATCTCCTCAGCGGCGTCGGCGGGACAACACTTCACCCCCGCCATCTGCATCATCTGGTAGTCGGGGATGTCGTCGCCCATCACCAGGACATTCTCAGGCTGCAGGTCGTGTTCCTTGAGATAGTCGTGGTACAAGTCAATCTTGTTGCCCACGTGGAGGAAGATGTCCATCCCTGGGAAATCCTTGTAGCGCAGCCGCATTGAGTCGGCATAGCCGCCGGAGATGATGGCCACACGGTAGCCCTTGCGCAAGGCATATTGCAGCGCGTACCCGTCCTTCGTGTTCGTGGCGCGAACCATCTCGCCGTCACGCTGCACATAAACCTTCCCGTCCGACAAAACCCCGTCGAAATCAAATATGAATGCCTTGATGGCGTGCAATTTTTCCTTGTAATTCTTCATTCTCAATTCTTCATTCTCAATTCTCAATTCTTAATTATCCTCATCTCCTCCCTCTCCTCATCGTAATCCAACGTCAGCGCGGAACCCTCCGGCAGCGTCTGGTTGAGAATCTCCTCGGCGAGCAGATCCTCGACGTTCTTCTGGATGGCCCGTTTCAGCGGACGTGCGCCGTAGTTGGGATCCCAGCCGGTGTCGGCCAGGAAATGCTTGGCCTTGTCGGTCACAGTCACCGAAATGCCGAGGTCCTTGACGCGGTCGAGCACCTTCTTGAGCTCGATATCGATGATTCGGATAACCTCGTCCTTGCCTAAGGAGTTGAAATAGATGACGTCGTCCACGCGGTTGAGGAACTCGGGGGAGAAGGTGGCCTTGAGGGCTTTCTCGAGGATGCCTTGTTCCACCTTGTTCTGTGCCGCCTTGGTGGCTTCTGTGCTGAAGCCCACGCCCGTGCCGAAGTCCTTCAGCTCGCGCGTGCCGATATTGGAGGTCATTATGAGGATGGTGTTCTTGAAATCGACCTTGCGGCCCATACCATCGGTGAGTTGTCCCTCGTCAAAGACCTGCAGCAGCACATTGTACACGTCGTGGTGGGCCTTCTCGATTTCATCAAGCAGTACGATAGAGTAGGGCTTGCGGCGTACCTTTTCGGTGAGTTGGCCGCCCTCCTCGTAGCCCACGTAGCCCGGAGGCGCACCGATAAGACGCGATACGGTGTGCTTCTCCATATATTCGCTCATATCGATGCGGATGATGGCATCCTGCGAGTCGAAAAGATACTCGGCCAGCACCTTGGCCAGGTAGGTTTTGCCCACACCGGTGGGACCAAGGAAGATGAAGGTGCCGATGGGCTTGTTGGGGTCCTTGAGTCCGGCGCGGTTGCGGCGGATGGCCTTGGCAATCTTGACGATGGCGTCGTCCTGGCCGATGACCTTGCCTTGCAACTCGTCGGCCATCTTCAGCAGGCGCGCGCCCTCGTTGGTGGAGATGCGCTGCGTGGGCACGCCCGTCATCATCGCGATGACTTCTGCAACAGTGTCTTCCGTTACGACCGGACGCTCCAGGTCTGACTTCTCTTCCCACTCCTTCTTGATGGTGGCGAGGGTGCTTTCCAATTGCTTGATCTGGTCGCGGTAGCCGGCGGCGGCGTTGTATTGCTGCTCCTTGATGGCCTCGGTCTTGAGTTTCTCGAATTCGGCAATCTGTTTCTCCACCTGCAGAAGCTTTTCCGGCACGTGGATGTTCTGGATATGCATACGGGCGCCGGCCTCGTCAAGAGCATCCAGGGCCTTGTCGGGCAGACAGCGGTCGGAGATGTAGCGGTTGGAGAGCGACACGCAGGCCTTGAGAGCCTCGTCGCTGTAGCGCACCAGATGATGGTCTTCGTATTTGTCTTTGATGTTGTTCAAAATCTCGATGGTCTCCTCCGGCGTGGTGGGCTCGAGGATGATCTTCTGGAAACGGCGCTCGAGGGCACCGTCCTTTTCGATGAACTCGCGGTACTCGTCCAGCGTGGTGGCCCCGATGCACTGCATCTCGCCGCGCGCCAGGGCGGGCTTGAAGAGGTTGGAGGCATCCATACTGCCCGGTGCGTTGCCAGCCCCCACCATCGTGTGCAACTCGTCGATGAACAGGATGATGTCAGGGTTCTTCTCAATCTCGGTGAGGATGGTCTTCACACGCTCCTCGAACTGTCCGCGGTACTTGGTGCCGGCCACTAACGAGGCCATATCCAAGGCTACCAGGCGCTTGTTCATCAGCGTGCGCGACACCTTGCCCTGCACGATGTTGATGGCCAGTCCCTCGGCCACGGCCGACTTGCCGACGCCGGGCTCGCCAATCAGTACAGGGTTGTTCTTCTTGCGGCGGCTCAGGATCTGGGCAATGCGCTCCAGCTCCTTCTGGCGACCCACCACCGGATCCAGCTTGCCGTCGGCGGCATACTGCGTGAGGTCCTTGCCGAAGCTGTCCAGCATCGGCGTGGCCGACCCCTTGGCGGCGCCCTTCTTGGTCCGCACGGGCCTGCGGCGGTCGTCCTCGTCATCTTCCATATCGTCACCGCCTGACATCGCCTCCGGGCGCCCCGACTCCATATTGAGTTCGCGCTTCACCTCCGAGGTGAAGGAGTTGTAGGTGATGCCGCCACGCGTGAGCAGGATTTTCACCACATTGGCCGAGTCGTTGCGGCCGTCACGCAGCAGGGCGAGCACAAAATGATACGACTCCACCTTGTCGCTGTGATACTCCCTCGAGATGAGGTAGGAGAGACGCAGCGTGTTGTCGGTCTGCGTGTTGAAACGGATGCTCTCTGGCGTGCTCTCCACTTTGTTTTCGTTGCCCTCAATCATCTCCTCCAACTGCGTGCGCAACACGTCGGTGTCCAGCCGGTAAACATTGAAAAGGTTCTTGGTGATGCTGTCGCCAGGATAACGCAACAATGCCACCATTATATGTTCCATACCGATGTTTTGGGAATGATAATACACCGCAATCTTGCGTGCCTCCTCCAAAGCATAGGTCATTTCGTCAGAATAGTGCATTTCCATATTATGATTATTCAATTAAATATATCAGGCGGCAAAAATACAAAAAAGAACAGCATTTTTAGGCTTGCATTTCTCGAAAAAAATCGTATTTTCGTGCTCTCTTTTTGTAAAATGTAATATTTTAAGAAACAGCGATTTAGAAGAAACAAAAGATACGAAAAAATGATAGAAGAAGAAAAGTTAGGTGAAAAAATCGTGCAGGTCGAGATCGAAAACCAAATGAAAACGGCCTACATTGACTATTCTATGTCTGTGATTGTCTCCCGCGCGCTGCCCGATGTGCGCGACGGTCTCAAACCCGTCCAGCGCCGTATCATCTATGCAATGTGGGACAACAATATAGTCTCCAACCAACCCTATAAGAAATCCGCCAGAATCGTGGGTGAGGTGCTGGGTAAGTACCACCCCCACGGCGATACCGCCGTCTATGACGCAATGGTCCGTATGGCTCAGCCCTGGTCACTCCGCTATCCCTTCGTGGATGGGCAGGGTAACTTCGGCTCTGTTGATGGCGACAGCCCCGCTGCTATGCGTTACACCGAGGCCCGTCTCCGCAAATCCGCCGAGGATATGGTGGCCGACATTGAGAAGGATACCGTCGATATGACCCTCAACTTCGACGACTCCATCCCTGAACCCACCGTGCTCCCCTCCAAGATCCCCAACCTGCTGGTCAACGGCTCCGCCGGCATCGCCGTCGGTATGGCCACCAATATGGCCCC
>ERZ842401.4076-NODE-4076-length-17375-cov-47.366051_pt1 | contig 17375 bp, 12 predicted proteins | sample MGYA00521270_ERZ842401 | MGnify/ENA primary metagenome ERZ842401 (study PRJEB31892, sample SAMEA3878208) | bioreactor metagenome | biome: Moose rumen | place: Sweden | collected 2011-10 | study: EMG produced TPA metagenomics assembly of the PRJEB12797 data set...
GTTGAGGGTTGAGGGTTGAGAGTTGAGAGTTGAGGGTTGAGGGTTGAGAGTTGAGAGTTGAGAGTTGAGAGTTAAGGGTTCTTCGCAAGCGAAGCGTCGCTTCGCACCGAGCGGAGAGTTGAGAGTTGAGATTTAAGAATTAATTTATGCTGATAGACTATAAGAAAGTACAGATATACCAGGGCGACGGCCGAAAGATACTCTCGGACGTCGACTTCCATGTTGAAGAGGGCGAGTTCATCTATATCATCGGCCGTGTAGGCTCTGGCAAAAGCTCGCTGCTGAAGACCATCTACCAGGAGCTCGACATCGACGAGGCTGACGAGGCCACCGTGCTGGGCATAGACATGAAGAGCATACGCCGCAAGCAGGTGCCGGCACTGCGCCGACAGATGGGCATCATCTTCCAGGACTTCAAGCTGCTGACCGACCGCACCGTCTACAAGAACCTGCGCTTCGTGCTCAGAGCTACGGGATGGGAGAAGAGCGAGGTAGACCAGCGCATCAACGAGGTGCTGGCACAGGTGGGCATGAGCGACAAGATGCTGCGCATGCCCCACGAGCTGTCGGGTGGCGAACAGCAGCGCATAGCCATAGCACGTGCTCTGCTCAACTCGCCCAAGCTCATCGTTGCCGACGAACCTACCGGCAACCTGGACCGCGAGACTGCCGACGGCATTATGGCGCTGCTGCGCCAAATATCGCAGACTGGCACTGCCGTGGTGATGTCGACCCACAACATGCCCCTGCTCGATCTCTACCCGGGCATTGTCTACCGATGCTTCGAAGGACGGCTCGAGGAGATAACGGGCGACTACAACAAGATGAAGATATCAGAAGAAGAAGACTAACAACAAAAAAACTAAAGGATATGAAAGTAATGAAATTCGGCGGCACCTCAGTAGGTACGCCACAGAGAATGAAGGAGGTGACGCAGCTCATCACCAAGTCAGGACAACCCGTTGTCGTTGTGCTTTCGGCCATGTCGGGCACCACCAACTCGCTGGTAGAGATTTCCGATTACCTCTACAAGAAAAATCCCGATGGGGCCAACGAGGTAATCAACAACCTGGAGCAGAAGTACATGCGCCACGTTGAGGAGCTATATGCCAAGGAAGAGACCCGCGAGCAGACACGCCAGTTCCTGCGCGACGAGTTCCAGTATCTGCGCTCGTTCACCAAGGAGCTGTTCACCTCGTTCGAAGAGAAGAGCATCGTGGCACAGGGCGAGCTGCTTTCCACCAATATGGTGGTGAACTACATGCAGGAGCAGGGCATCAACGCCGTTCTGCTGAATGCACTCGACTTCATGCGCACCGACAAGAACGCCGAACCCGACCCCACCTATATCAAGGAGAAGCTGCAAGCCATCCTTGAGCAAAACCCCGACGCACAGGTCTATCTGACGCAGGGATTCATCTGCCGCAATGCATACGGCGAGGTGGACAACCTGCAGCGTGGCGGCAGCGACTACACGGCCTCGCTCATAGGAGCTGCCATCGGTGCCGAGGAGATACAGATATGGACCGACATCGACGGCATGCACAACAACGACCCACGCATAGTAGACCACACGCAGCCCGTTCACCAGCTACAGTTTGAAGAGGCTGCCGAGCTGGCATACTTCGGTGCCAAGATACTGCACCCCACCTGTGTGCAGCCCGCCAAGTATGCAGGCATACCGGTACGCGTGCTCAACACGATGGAGCCTGACGCCGAGGGCACCACCATCAGCAACAACACCGAGTATGGCAAGATAAAGGCCGTGGCTGCCAAAGACAACATCACGGCCATCAAGATAAAGTCGAGCCGCATGCTGCTGGCCACGGGTTTCCTGCGCAAGGTGTTCGAGATATTCGAGAGCTATCAGACCCCCATCGACATGGTGTGCACATCAGAGGTGGGCGTCAGCATGAGCATAGACAACTCGGCCCATCTGGGCGAGATAATGGACGAGCTGAAGAAGTATGGCACCGTGACCATCGACACCGGCATGTGCATCATCTGCGTCGTGGGCGACCTCGACTGGTCGAATGTGGGCTTCGAGACCCGCGTCATGGATGCCATGAAAGATGTGCCTGTACGCATGATAAGCTACGGAGGCTCCAACTACAACATATCGTTCCTCATCCGTGAAGAAGACAAGAAGCGTGCCTTGCAGTCTCTCAGCGACCATCTGTTCAAGTAATGAACAATTAGTAATGAGCAATTAGTAATTATGATTAGTCTTGCACACTACAACTAATTACCAATTACTCATTACTCATTACTAATTACTAATTACTCATTGCTCATTATTAATTAAAAGACAATGAAAGGAATATTTCCCGTAGACAGGATGCAGCAAGTACGCACGCCCTTCTACTACTATGACATGGAGCTGCTGCGACAGACGCTCAGCACCATCAACAGTGAGGCAGCACGCCACGAAGGCTTTTGCGTGCACTATGCCATCAAGGCCAATGCCAACCCAAAGCTACTTGCCACCATCAGGCAGGCAGGGCTGGGGGCCGACTGCGTGAGCGGAGGCGAGATAGAAGCCTGTCTGCGGGCTGGTTTTCCGGCCTCAAAGATTGTGTTTGCCGGTGTGGGCAAGAGCGACTGGGAGATAAACCTCGGACTCGACAACGACATCTTCTGCTTCAACGTGGAGAGCGTTGCCGAGCTGAAAGTCATAAGCGAGCTGGCTGCCGCCAAGAACAAGACGGCACGGGTGGCTTTCCGACTGAACCCCAACGTCGGTGCCCACACCCATGCCAACATAACCACTGGACTGGCAGAGAACAAGTTCGGCATTGCCATGCGCGACATGCTGCCCGTCATAGAGCTGGCACAGCAGCTCTCCAATGTCAAAGTGGTGGGGCTGCACTTCCACATAGGCTCACAGATACTCGACATGGGGGACTTCCAGGCACTCTGCAACCGCATCAACGACCTGCAGAACGAGTTGGAACGCCACCACATCGTCATGGAGCACATCAATGTGGGGGGTGGACTGGGTATTGACTATCAGCACCCCAACCGCGTGCCGATGGCCGACTTCAAAGCCTACTTCGACACCTATGCCACCAAGCTGAAGCTGCGCCCCGGCCAGACACTCCACTTTGAGTTAGGCCGCGCCGTGGTGGCTCCATGCGGAAGCCTTATCACGCGTACATTATATATAAAGGAGGGGGCTGTGAAGAAGTTTGCCATCGTCGATGCCGGTTTCACCGACCTCATACGGCCAGCACTCTATCAGGCCTACCACAAGATTGAGAACATAACGAGCGACGGCCCCGAGGAGCCTTACGATGTCGTTGGCCCCATCTGCGAGTCGACCGATGTCTTTGCCAAGCACATAGACCTCAACCAGACTAAGCGTGGCGACCTCATAGCCATACGCTCTGCAGGTGCCTACGGCGAGATTATGGCATCGCAGTACAACTGCCGCCAGCTGCCTAAAGGCTATACAAGCGACGAACTGATATAATGACCGACAACCAGAACCAGTACACAACATCCACACCCAAGCCCCTATCGGTGCTGCTGGCTGTGCACGACCAGGGAGCAGAGCTGCAGCGCAACCTGCCCCTGCTGCTTGACCAGCAGTATGAGCCAGGCTATGAGGTGATAGTGGTAGACGAGTCTTCTTCCGATGACACCGAGGACATACTGAAGCAGCTCAAGACGCGCTACCCGCACCTATACTCTACCTATATCCCTGCCTCGAGCCACTATGTCAGCCGACGCAAGCTGGCGCTCACCGTAGGTATGAAGGCTGCCAACAACGAGTGGGTCATCATCACCGAGGCCAGCTGCCATCCAGAGGACGAGAGCTGGCTGACGGCGATGGCCAGCGGCATGACCGACGAACACGATGTCGTTTGCAGCTATACCGCCTATGCCGATGGCACCAAGAGCCGCTATGCCTTCCTGCGGCTGACGAACTGGCGGCGCCAGCTGTGGCGACCTTATCGCTACGATGGTGCATGTCTGGCCATACGCAAGTCGGTATTCATGCAGCGCAACGGCTTCCTGCACAACTTGCAGTACCTGCGCAGCGAGTACGACTTCCTCGTCAACGAGACGCCCCGCGACCGCATCAACCTGCTGAACACGCCCGAGAGCCGTCTGATACAGGAAGAGCCCACGCCGAAGTCGTGGCACAACGCACAACTCTTCTACATGCAGTCGCGTTCGCAGCTCTGTCGCACCTTCCTCCAGCGACTACTCTTTGCCACCAAACAACTGCTGCTACATCTGGGCTATGCACTCTCGATAGCTGCTATTGTTGCAGGAGCTTTACTGAGACACCCCGTCTATATAGCCATCGGCGCAGTGCTTCTGCTGGGCCTTCTTGTCACAAGGACACTGCTGGCACGCCGCAAGGTTGCACAGAGCGGCGAGCACATCCCACTGTGGAAACTGCCCTTGCTCGACCTGGGCATAGCTTGGCACTACGTCTACTACAAACTGCGCTATCTGATGGCCGACAAATACGACTTCCTGCGCAAATAATCCTGTCATTGCTATGAAAGTACTACACGTCTACAGCAGCCTGTTGCCCATGCACGCCCACTATGTGAGCATGCTCACCAAAGCTATGGCCAATGCCGACGACGTGGAGTGCAGCAGCCTTGCAGAACCTAAGGGCATAGCCGACCAGTGCCGACAATGGCATCCGGACATCGTCCATCTGCACGGAGCCATAGACTGCCCTACCCTGCCCCACTGCCGACTGGTTGTCAGTGCTCATGGCCAGCAGCCTGCACGCCATGACTACTATGCCGTGATAGCACAGAGTCCGATGGAGCACGACCGTCTGGCCAGCAGTTTTCCGCGCATCGAAACCATACTCAACCCCATTATCACCCGCACCATCAGTCCGCAGCAGGCGGCAGACCAAGTGGTAAAGGTCTACCGAAAGGTGATGGACTCCAACGTTCTCGAACTGATGGATGCCCCCTCCGTCAGCATGCTGCACATCTTACTGAAGGCGGGCATTGCAGGCGACCACCGTTGGATAGAAGAGCACCCGGCTGAAAGCCATCGACTGCCAGCTGAGCCACTGAGCGTCAACGCCTGGCGCCAGCTGTTCATCTATGCCTATCAGGAAGGAGTACTCGACATTGTGCTGCATGGTGCCGAACTGCTGCAGCTCAGTGTCCCGCCCGTACGTCCGGCAACCATCAACAACTATGTGCCTGCCAGCTACGAAATGCCACAGATGGTAGGCAGTGCCTCCGTCCTTGCACTCATCGAGCAAACCAGCCACGACATCAGTGCCGGAATGCTTCCGCTGTGTCGCATAGCAGAGATGCACAAGCTGCTCATGCATGGCACGGTAGACGATGAGCGATTGCAGGACGAGCTGAACAACCGCAAGCTGAATGTCCTGGCTTCACGTCTTATGCAGATAGCCAGCGAACTGACACTGCTCGACGAGGGCTTCATGCCCGTGTCACCACTCAACGACCGCCAAACCGAATCACTACGAAAACTCATCTACAAACACCTGAAGATATGAACACCAACGCCAGCCAGAGCAACAGCCAGGCAACGCTCAGCGAAGAGCGCTACCTGAACCTGCTGTCGACCACCTACCCTACCGTGGCCGATGCTGCAAGCGAAATCATCAACCTCGAAGCCATCCTCAACCTGCCCAAGGGCACCGAACACTTTCTGGCCGATCTGCACGGCGAGCACGAAGCCTTCCAGCACGTGCTGAAGAATGCCTCTGGCAACATCAAGCGCAAGGTTTCCGAGATATTCGGCACTACCATCCGCGAGAGCGAGAAGAAGGAGCTATGCACGCTCATTTACTATCCCGAACAGAAACTGGAGCTTATCAAGGCCACTGAAGACGACATTGGCGACTGGTATCACATCACCATCCATCAGCTGGTGCGCGTCTGCCGCGACGTGTCGAGCAAGTACACCCGCTCTAAGGTGCGCAAGTCGCTGCCACAGGAGTTCAGCTACATTATCGAGGAGCTGCTGCACGAGCGGTCGGACGACCAGAACAAGGCTGCCTATGTGGCTGTCATCGTAGACACCATCATCACCACTGGCCGTGCCGACGACTTCATCGTGGCACTGTGCAATGTCATTCAGCGGCTCGCCATCGACCAGCTGCACATCCTCGGCGACATCTACGACCGCGGCCCCGGTGCACATATCATTATGGATACACTGCGCCAGTATCACTCATGGGACATACAATGGGGCAACCACGACATCCTTTGGATGGGTGCTGCCGCTGGCAACGATGCCTGCATCTGCAATGTGCTGCGACTGTCGCTGCGCTATGCCAACCTCGCCACACTCGAGGAGGGCTACGGCATCAACCTCGTGCCACTGGCTACCTTCGCCCTTGAGACCTATGCCGACGACCCATGCCATGAGTTCATGCCCAAACTGCTCAAGGGCCACACCATGGACGACAAGACCCTGCAGCTGGTGGCAAAGATGCACAAGGCCATCAGCGTGATGCAGTTCAAGACCGAAGCAGCCATCTTCCACCGTCGTCCTGAGTGGATGATGGAGAACCGTTGCTTGCTGGAACACATAGACACAGAGCGACAGATTTGTACTATAGACGGCAAGGAATATGCAATGAAGGACTGCAACTTTCCGACACTCTTAAATGAAGAATTGACAAAGGAAGAGGCCGACCTCATGCGCAAGCTCCACCACTCCTTCCGCGTCAGCGAGAAGTTGCGCAAGCACATACGCACCATTCTGAGCCACGGCTGCATGTATAACATCTGCAACCAGAACCTGCTGTTCCATGCCTCGATACCACTGAACGCTGACGGCACACTGAAGGAAGTGGAGATATTGGGACGAAAATATGCAGGCCAACAGCTTATGGAATACACCGGCCAGCTCATCCGCGCCGCCTTCGAGAGCGACACGCCCAAGGACCTGAAAGAGTATGCCCGCGACTACTTCCTCTATCTGTGGTGCGGCCCAGACTCACCATTGTTCGACAAGTCGAAGATGGCTACCTTCGAGCGCTACTTCCTCACCGACCAGACAACCTATCACGAAGAAAAGGGCAACTACTTCCGTCTGCGCGACTCTGCCGAGGTGTGCGACCGCATACTCGATGCCTTTGGCGTGAGCGGCGACAACCGCCACATCATCAACGGCCATGTGCCTGTGCATGCCTCGAAGGGCGAAAACCCCATCAAGGCCAGTGGTCGCCTGATGGTCATCGACGGCGGGTTCTCTGAAGCCTATCACAGCGAGACGGGCATTGCCGGATATACGCTGGTCTATCACAGCCGTGGCTTCCAGCTGGTGCAGCACGAGCCATTCACCAGTGCTCAGGATGCCATCATACGCGGCACCGACATCAAGTCAACCACACAGATTGTTGAGATGTCTACCCACCGCATGCTGGTAGCCGACACCGATAAAGGCGCCGAGCTGCGCTTACAGATAAACGACCTGAAGCGCCTGCTCTACGCCTATCGGCACGGCATCATCAAGGAGAAACGGAGCTGAGGTGCTGCAACATCCACTGCAGACACTTGTCCTGACTGGATGGGAAACGCCAGTGACCGCTCGACGGCGTTATGTCGCACGCCTTCGGAGCACTAATCTCGTTCCATGCAGCCCACACCGAGGTGGGCGAACAGGTGTCGTCGTTATAGCCCCAGCTCATAAACGTGGGCACACGCAAACGGCGGGCAAAGTTCACTACATCAAAATACTGCAACGTCTCTACGGCCGCATCGACAGCAATGTCTATGCGGCCGTCCTTATAGAAGTCGGTGAAGAACTTAGGCCATCCGCCAGCACGCTGATGCAGGAAGCCCGTCAGGTCGCACAGCGCCGGATAGAACGGTGCACACATCGTCACACGTTCGTTCAGCGCTGCCGTAACGATGGTGAGGGCGCCGCCTTGCGAACCACCCGTCACGATGACATTGCTGCCGTCCCAGTCGGGCAGCGAACACAAGAAATCAACGGCACGGGCACAACCCACATACACATCTTTATAATAGTAGGTGTCGCGGCTTTCCATGCCACGACGCATATAGCCGTCGCACTTCTTCTGCCGCATCTCGTTGTAGACATCGTTTGGCAACAGCTGGTCGTTGTCGTGGATCTCTATCTTCAGGTAGATCATGCCGTGGCGGGGAAAATAGTCACTGGGATAAATCTTCTGACTGCCAGCCCCCGGCGGGCACAACACCACAGGATGGCGTTTGCCGTCGAGCGGACGCGACAGATAGCCTCTTATCCACTTGTTCTTGCCCACATGCAGGCGCACCAGCTTTGTCTCCGTCATGCTGTCTGTGGCATCGGGCACAGCAGTATATTCCGGCTCAAGCCCAACCTTACGGGCTTCGCTCAGTGCCTTCTGCCAAAACTTGTCGAAGTCCTGGGGCATGGACGTAAAGCTCCTGATCTGCTCGGGCACATAAGCCACCTTCACCAGGTCACGATAAGTCTTCCCGTCGGCAGCCTTGAACTCATACTGGCAAGCCAGAAACCCTGGCTCGGTCATGGTTCCCATAGGCAGACGGGCCTCTCCACCCACAAACACTGCGGTATCTGCCTTTTCGGGCAGCAGCATCTCCGGCCCCGTCTTAAAGACAATCCTTGTACCGTCGACGGGCACACCGCCCTCACGAGCCACTACGCGCAGCTCGGCCAGCTGCCCCAGATGGTAGTAGCTGTCGGCATGACTGGGCGTGGCAACAGTCTCTACAAACGGCTTGCGGGGGTTGCCGAACTCTTGCTGGAACTGCTGCCCCCACGCCGGAGTCAATGCTGCCAGAAACAAGGCAGCAAATGACAATTTGCTGATATCCATATAATCTACTTCTTCACCACCTTTTTGCCGTTCTGCACATACAGCCCCTTGCCAGGCTTCTCTACGCGACGACCTGTGAGGTCGTAGCATACGGGGCTGACAGCTGGACGGTCGGTCTCTACCACACTCACAGCCGTTGCTGTGCGCACATAGAGATAGCCCTTAGTAAGCAGCGACGAGGTGTCCCATACCTGTGTTGCAGAAGGACGCTCGGGCACAATGCTGGTGAAGCCCGTACCTGTGATGGTGGCAGCCGACACGTTGAGCACGATAAATGCCTTGTCATCGGGTATCGAAGAAACATCGCTCATGTCGAGATAGAGCGTGGCATCGTTAATATCGACATTGCCCTGCAGAGTCAGCTTGTTGGCCTTGGCAGCAGAGCCATTGCAGTAGAGGGGCACCTGCAGCGTAGAGCCTGCCTTCATCGAGAGGCCCTTGGTCAGCGTGAGGCCCTGGTTGTTTATCAGCGTGTCGCCAGCCAGCAGCGTACCGTCGCTGAACACGGTCACCTTGCCTGCCAGTTTGCCTCTGCCGGCGAGGGTGGCGTTGCTCAGCACGCTGACAGAACCCGTGCCGCTGTGTGTGCCGTTGACCACGAGCGTGCCGCCCTTCACCTGAGTGGTGCCGCTATACTCGTTGGCACCGGTAAGACGCCACAGGCCCGTGCCCACCTTGTTGATATTCACGGTGCCAGTATAGCTGCTGCCCGAGCACGACCAGTTGTTGATTGTGCCTGCGAAGGTCTCGTCGGTATTGGCACGACCTACATTCCAAGTGCAGGTGAAGTTCTTGGTGTTCTTGCTCGAACCGCTCAGGTAGGTGCCGCTGGCGCCTGAAAGTCCGCCCAAAGTGATATCGCCATTGGTGTCCCAAGCACAGACGCGGGCATTGCCCTTTGTCTCTACCACTACCGTGGAAAGGTCGGTACGGCCCTTCTGCAAGAGGAACAGCGAGCCTTGCTTCTCCGACGAAACGCCGTTGGCAACGATGCGCCCGCTGAAGTTACTCGTGTTCCAGTCGACATACTCGCGCAGATAAGGGATGTTCAGCTGCAGTGTGCCGCTGCCCGTCAGTGTGCTGGTCATGTAGCAGTTACGATTGGGCGAGAACTGCGAAGTAGTGCCCTCGAGCACCTCTATGGGGAAGGAGTAGGTCTCGTAGCCCTCCGACTCGCCCTTCGTCTTCAGCTGTCCGCCGGCAAATACCAGCTTCTTCGACGAGCCTATGCCGGTCTTGGCAATATCGGCCGTGCTGAGATAGAGGGTGCCACCGCGCAGGATGGTGTTGCCCGTATAGCCGAAGAACTTAGTGGTGCCTACGGTCAGTGTGCCGTTGCCGCCAATGGCCAGGTTGGCCGTACCTTCAAACGTGCCGTTCATCGTCACCGTAGCACTGCTGTTGGCTATGTCCAGCTCGGTCTCGCTGGTCAGCTTTGCCGCACGGTTCGTGGCAGTGCTGCCACCAGTATAGCGATAGGTACCGCCATCGAATATCCAGTTCTGTGCAAACTCCACGCTCTGTCCTATGCCGCTGGGCTCGCCACCGTTCTTCAGTGTGGCAAACTCCAGCACGCCCTCGTGCAGCACGGTGGCGCCGGTATAGGTGTTCGTGGTGCCCAGAGTGAGCGTGCCGGCACCAGCCTTGTTCACCGATGTTGTGCCGCTGATGGCGCCCGAACCCGTTATGGCCACGTTGGCATCGCTGTTCACCACGACTGTGGCGGGGCTTACCGTCTCGTTGAGAACCACCTGCACGTCGCTCTCCGGAGCAAAGAGCACGCTCTTGCCGTCGGCAAAGACGCCCTCGGCCCACGACTGCGTGTTGAAGTCCCATGCAGCAGCCTGGCCACTCCAGGTGAGATCAGGTTCGTAGGTGTCAACATCGACTACACCCACCTCAACCGGACGTGTGCTCATGTCGGTCGTTGCCGTATAATCAGAGTACTGGTCGCCGGCAAAAGCACGCATGCGGATGCTGTACTTAGTGCCTGGCTCCAGACCATTCAGCGTATAAGACGTAGTGCCAGCCTCCGTGCGAGCCACCTCCACATAGTCGGCATCGCCTGCTTTCACCTCGATGCAGAATCCGTCTTCGCCGTATGTATAGTCGCGCCAGCCCAGCTGCATCGTGGTCGTTGTGGCCTTGGTCTGCTCCAGCGCCACAGGCACACGCAGGAAGAAGTCGCGGTCGTCTACGGTGATAGAGTTGATGTAGTTCTCGATATTGGCATAGCCGTTGGCAGCCTTCACCATGGCATCGTCCTTTGACGGGTTGGTGCCGTTGGCCTGCTCCCAGGCGTCGGGCATGCCGTCGCCGTCGGTGTCCTGCTTCTTCACGCCGCCATACATCTTCCAGGTATTGGGCGCGCCATATACAAGCGTCTCTTCATTGGCAATGAGCGCACCCTTCAGTCCGAACGACATCACCTCGTCTATCATGTAGCAGTCGGCCATGTCGCGATAAGGCAGCGAGGCACCCACCATGGGCAGCGAGCGTTCCACCAGCTCGGTGCCTGCCCACTTCTCCAGCTCCGGGTAGGGGTAAGGCACAGCCTGGCGGTCGCCGCCACCATCGGTGGTCAGCGGCTGCGGGTCGAACGTGCCGTCCATGTTGCTGTCCTGCCAGTTGTCGGCACCGTAGAAGTGGAAGTTGGCATTGCCGCCGCCCAAGCCAGAACCGCCCTTTGCAGGACCGTTGATGAAGAGGTTACCCTCGATGTTGCAGTACGACTGGCCCTCAGAGTCGCCGCCCATGATATAGGCACCGTTCGACCAGTTGTACACGATGTTGTTGACATACTGGTTGCGGCCCTTCACCTTGTTGTTGCGCGTAGAGTTGTCCACATACAGGTTGCGGTAGAGCGTAATGCTGTCGGCCTGCATCAGTCCGCCGGCAGAGTGGGTCATAAGCCCCTGCCCTATGATACAGTTCTGCAGGGTGAAGTTGTGGGGCGTGGTGCCCTTGCCGTCGCTGTTGATGGAGAACGTCTCGTCCAAGCCCCACGAGAACGAGCAGTGGTCAAAGATCATGTCCGAGCCGTTGGCTATGCCCGCACAGTCCTTGCCCGAGTCGCCCTTATGGCCCATGCGGAAGCGCATGTGGCGAACAATAATATTCGAGGCACCTGAGAACGACACACCGTTGCCATAGACGGTGATGCCCTCGCCGGGCGCCGTCTGTCCGGCCACATAGAGGTTGTTCTTGAACACCAGGCGGCTGCCCAAGTTGATGACACCAGCCACGTCGAACACCACGATGCGGTTGGGCTGGCTCACGGCATCGCGCAGCGAACCTGTGCCAGAGTCATTCAGGTTGGTAACATGATAGACCGAGCCACCATTACGGGCACCCGTGGCAAAGCGGCCCCATCCCCTCGCTTCGGGGAATGCCAGCTGCTGGGCACTGGCCACAGCGCTGCTGCACGTCAGCAGCACGCCTAAGAGTAGTCTTGCTTTCATAATTACTTGTTTAGTTATTTTTTTGATTTGTATCTTAGTTAATTCTGTAGTTCCATTCACTGCAAGTTAGCGTACTTGTTTTCAGTCGTCGGTGCAAAATTAAGAATTTAATCTGTAACCAACAAATTTCCAACCACCTTTTTATATTTAAGCACTACGAACAGACAACTTTTGCAGGACATAGAATCGCTGTTTCTGTTCTTTTTTCGCAGATTTTTTGCTCTATTTTGCATTTATTCCGAATTATTTTGTACTTTTGCAAACGGTTCGGGGAGAAATCCGGACTAGCAAAGAAGCATTCGCTATTATTTCGCGTTGAACCAAAATGCCCAGGAAACAATTTGGAAATAAAAACGCTGTGAAGTAATAGAGACGGCGGGGTGCAGGAAAAGTGCATCCTCATGTCGGTTATAATAGTTATGTTTCGCGCCAACAGGCGTGATGCATTCTGTTAAACCGGCTGGGGTTTCCTTTCCTGGGCATGCCCCATAGTTCAACGCATAAGGATGGCATCACGCTTTCTTTGTGCGTTAGCGATTGATAGTCGATGCAGGCTTAAAACTATCAATCGCGTATGGCTAACAAAAATCTGAGTGCTGCCAAAGAGGCAAAGAAGGATGAGTTCTACACTCAACTGGAGGATATCAACAAGGAGTTGAAGTACTACCGCGAGCATTTTCGAGGTAAGACAGTTCTTTGCAACTGTGATGATCCGCGAGTGTCGAACTTCTTCACTTACTTTGCCTACAACTTTGAGTTTTTGGGATTGAAGAGGCTAATAACTACTTGCTATAAGAACCAGGATGCTGACCTATTCAGCCAGCATCAGTCAGAGAAGGCTGTCTATCTGATTTACGAGGGCGACAAAAACGGCAATCGCATCCCCGATCCCGAAGAAATTGGCATTCATCCACTGAAAGGCGACGGAGACTTCCGCTCAAAGGAGTGTATCGAGTTGTTGAAGCAGGCAGATATCGTTGTGACCAATCCACCATTCTCGCTGTTCCGTGAATATGTGGCACAGTTGATTGAGTACGATAAGAAGTTCCTTATAATTGGGAATCAGAACAATATCACCACAAAGGAAGTGTTTCCGCTTATAGAGCAAGGAAAGATGTGGCTTGGTCATCATTCAGGAGATATGTCTTTCAGGGTCCCTGCAGACTCTGAAGCACGCGAGACACGATATTGGCAAGATGAAACAGGACAAAAATGGCGTAGTCTTGGTAATATTTGCTGGTACACAAATCTTGATTACAAAGAACGTCACGAAGACATCATTCTGTATAAGAACTACACACCAGAAAACTATCCGACTTTTGATAATTTCAATGCAATAAATGTGGGAAAGGTTGATGAGATCCCTGTTGACTATGACGGAGTAATGGGCGTTCCAATTACATTCCTCGACAAATATAATCCCGACCAGTTTGAGATTTTGGGACTCACTCAGATTGGCTGTCATGACGCAGTACCCGACACAAAGAAATACAACGATTACAAAGAGATACTTAGGAGTACGGATGAACCGACTGGCTCTGGAGGAGGTAAAACCAACGAGAATGCTGTGCTGAAGGGCAAAGGCACCAAGAAGACCTACTACTTAGGACCTAATGGCGAGATGGTTCATTCAGAATACAAGCGGCTCTTCATCCGTAAGAAGCAATAACTAAAAATGATACGGCTATGATGCAAATTGAAGAAAAGAAGATACCCGTGCGCGACCTCATTGCAGGTTATGAAAACGATCCTGACAAGGGTGTGCGTGGTTATGGAGGACGATTAGACATCAGGCCTCCTTATCAGCGTGAGTTTCGTTATAACGATAAGCAAAAGCAGGACGTTATAAAAACCATACTGAAGCACTACCCACTTAATATTATGTATTGGAGCGACTTGGGTAATGGCGAGTATGAGATGATAGACGGACAACAGCGTACAATTTCCATTTGCGAATACTACCAGCACGACTTTAATATAAAAGACGAGAATGGTAAGACGCTGTACTTTGGCTCGCTCACGCCAGAAGAAAAAGAATCTTTTCTTAACTATGAGTTGACTGTCTATTTCTGCAAGGGAACAACTAAGGAGAAACTGGAGTGGTTCCGTGTCATCAACATTGCGGGTGAGCGACTGCTTGACCAAGAGTTACTGAACGCCATATATGTCGGTCCTTTCGTGACTGATGCAAGGCGCTATTTCTCAAAAGACAAGTGCCCTGCATTCAAACTTGCAGAGAACTTGCTTTCGGGTGTTGCTCGCAACCAAGATTATCTGGCCACTGTGCTATACTGGGCTGAAAGGCGTGAAGGCATCAAAGAGGTTAGTGAATACATGTCGAAGCACAAGGACGATGCCAACGCAAATAAACTTTGGGCTTACTTCTCGGCCATTGTGACTTGGGTACGCTCCACGTTCATCAAGTATCGCAAGGAAATGAAAGGCTTGGATTGGGGCTTGCTCTACGACACTTACCACGAACAGATTTATGACACGGCAGAGCTGGAACAGCGCATACATGACTTGATGGAGGACGACGAGATTATGAAGAAGTCGGGCATCTATAGTTATGTGTTGAGTGGCGACCTGCGCGACCTCTCTTTCCGTACTTTCGACAAGAAGCAGAAGCGTGAAGCCTATGAGCGACAACAAGGCATCTGTGCCCATTGCGGCAAGCACTTTGAGTTGGAAGAAATGGAGGGCGACCACATTACACCGTGGGCAGAGGGCGGCGTAACGACTGCCGAGAACTGCCAAATGCTATGCAAGGAATGTAACAGGAAAAAGGGAGCAAAGTAACTGACAGGATGAGCGGAAGAAACAACTTATAATAGTACAGAACTTCGATACACAATAATGACGAGGCTGGCTCATATTCTGAAAAAAGTTGGGAAAAAAGCTTGTGGTGTCACCAAAATTTCGAATATTTGCGACATCAATGTGTAACGGCTAAATGTTTAACGCTATGAAAGTAGGAGTACCCAAGGAAATCAAGAACAACGAGAACAGAGTGGGCATGACACCGTCGGGTGTCGCCGAGTTGGTAAGACATGGTCATCAAGTCTGCGTACAGCATACTGCTGGGGAGGGCAGTGGCTTCAGCGATGAAGTATACCAAAAGGTGGGTGCGCAGATAGTGCCTGCCATCGAGGATGTCTACGGGCAGGCAGACATGATAGTGAAGGTGAAGGAGCCAATAGCTCCGGAGTATGCGCTGGTGAGAAAGGGGCAGGTGGTGTTCACCTACTTCCACTTTGCCTGCGAGGAGGAACTGACGCATGCCATGCTGAAGAGCGGTGCCACGTGTATTGCCTACGAGACGGTAGAGCGCGACGACCGGTCGCTGCCCCTGTTGATACCGATGAGCGAGGTGGCGGGGCGTATGGCTACTCAGAATGGTGCCTACTATCTGCAGAAGACGCAGGGCGGCAAGGGTAAGCTGATGGCCGGTGTGCCTGGAGTCAAGCCTGCCCGTGTGCTGGTGCTGGGCGGTGGAACCGTAGGCGAGGCTGCTGCCCGTATTGCGGCCGGTATGGGTGCTGACGTCACCATTACCGATGTGTCGCTGCCCCGACTGAAGCAGTTAGCAGCTGAGTTGCCTGCCAACGTACATACGTTGTACTCGTCGGAGCACAATATCCGGCAGGAACTGCCCATGGTGGATATCGTCATCGGGTCGGTGCTGATTCCTGGCGATGCAGCGCCGAAGCTCATTACACGCGACATGCTGTCGCTGATGGAGCGCGGAACGGTGCTGGTAGATGTGGCCATTGACCAGGGCGGCTGCTTTGAGACGTCGCATCCCACGACACACAGCGATCCCGTCTATACGGTCGACGGCATCGTACACTATGCTGTTGCCAACATTCCCGGTGCCGTGCCGAACACAAGTACCATTGCACTGACCAACGCCACGTTGCGCTATGTCATTGCCCTGGCCGAGAAGGGATGGCAGCAGGCCTGCCATGACGACGTGTCGCTGAGACGTGGTGTCAACATGGTGGACGGGCAATGTACATACGAGGCTGTTGCCAAGGTATGGAACCTGCCATACGTCGCGCTGCAGTTGTAATGGAAAAACAAACTTTGAATTAGTAATCTCACACGAGAATAAGGCTAAATACAATAAAAAGTTGTATTTTTACAGCCATGAGGGTTGAACGATAAAACGAATGCCAATGAAACCGAAGAAGAACGGAAATGTAGATGACATTAACGAGGTGGCCATTACCATTGAAGTGGAAAGTGGCACAATAGACAGGGTGCGTACAGGAGAGACAACACACATCGTCGTACAAATCAACGAAGACAACCAGAGTCTGTTTTTGGAAAATATCAACGGACATCTTATTCTGGTGACGGATGAAAGGCTACGGGGAGGCGAACGAAGTTCGGGAATGATGCCGACGACCTATCACGGCTGTTATTTCTATAATGACGGGGAGTTTCCTTATGCTATCAAGGATTCGCTGCAGTTCTTTGTGTTGTCTGATGGTACCGATGACTGCCTTGTGAAAATACTCAGTGTGGAGACAGCGGTGGTACCCGTTTCCGATTCCAAGGTCCTGGCGAGCCCAGCGTAGAAGATCCTAATGGCGATAGTTGCATTTGGGAGGCAGGATTTGAAATCGTGCCTGTATTGGAAGAGCCTAAGAAGTATTTGATGAGATGGAACCCATCAATTAGTTCGTTTACTGAGAGTGATTACGAGAATTGTTTGGAAAACATGGTGCGTGGCATGTTCCGCATGAACTGGAGTATCTATGAGTGGGAAGAGGCTCGAAGGGGCGACATGTTCTACATGTTACGTGTAGGTGATGACAAAGCTGGTATTGTTTTTCGTGGACTTATAGTATCCGATCCATACGTTATGGACGACTGGGCAGATTCTTCCAAACGGAGGCTTTATGTTGATTGGGTTTGTATGAATGCTGTCGCCCCTGACGAAAAACCGATTGCTTCATTGAAAATGTTACAAACAGCCATACCAGAATTCAATTGGGCGAAAGGTCATTCTGGAGTCCTGCTTCCTGATAACGTAGCAGAGAAAATAGCCGAATTATTAGATAAGGATGCTCCTATGTTGAATTAAAGCTCATCAT
>ERZ842401.4077-NODE-4077-length-17374-cov-5.608234_pt1 | contig 17374 bp, 12 predicted proteins | sample MGYA00521270_ERZ842401 | MGnify/ENA primary metagenome ERZ842401 (study PRJEB31892, sample SAMEA3878208) | bioreactor metagenome | biome: Moose rumen | place: Sweden | collected 2011-10 | study: EMG produced TPA metagenomics assembly of the PRJEB12797 data set...
TGAAATAAATTCTTGCGAATTTGTGAAGTGTTGTTAAACAACGTGAAGTACGTTTCAAAAGAAACGCGTGAAATGTTCCTTCGGAACGATGGAATGTCATTCTGAGCGAAGCGATGAATCTCAACCGATTCGTAGGGGCGGATATTATCCGCCACTACGATGAAATGTAATCTTAAAAAGGAAAATCAATTTCAAATCCCTCCCCACTACCAAATAAATAAAATTAAAACCTACCGAATGGTAGGTTTTAATTTAAGTTGCGGGGAAGGATTTGTCGGCAATCGCTTCGCTCAGCCGACAGGCTGTGCAAAAGGTGTGATATTATTTTTATTCACCTCCTCTTGCGGTGCCCAAAATTTGCATTGGCTTGGAGCGCCTGCAAATTTTGACCGCTGCGCCAAACCCTGCTTCGCTTCTTCCGCCACCGGCGGCGCTTGCAGGCTTTGCCCAACGAGCTACGCTCGTCGTGCTCAACCGAGCGCGATGCTTAAATCTTTCCTGTAATTATAAAATAAAGGGTCATCAAATGATGACCCTTTATTTTAAGTTGCGGGGGAAGGATCTGTCGGCAATCGCTTCGCTCAGCCGACAGGCTGTGCAACAATTATAGATTTTTGTTGGTTCAAATCCCTCCCCACTACCAATTATAATAAAAACAAAGACCTGCGGATGCAGGTCTTTGTTTTCAGTTGCGGGGGAAGGATTTGAACCAACGACCTCCGGGTTATGAGCCCGACGAGCTACCAGCTGCTCTACCCCGCGATATTTAATTTGCTCTCAAGTGCTATGTTATTATATCATTTATTTTTTATTTGTCAAGTGTAATGTGTATTTTTTTACGTTGTTTTCAAATATCGGTGATTTATTTGCGGTTTAGTTTAGAATATTTCGTTTTACTATTGAATGCCGTAATTAAAGGTGCTAAAATGAGTTTGGGATGAAATCCCACTTTAGTTTTTATTTATATTTAACTTTTATTTTCTGAGGCGAGAACAATGAACAGAAAAAAGTATTTAAAAACTGCGCTGATTTTTGCGGCATTTATAATTATTATTGCAGGTGTCGGTATTAGTATTAAGCTTTCAAATATCAATAAAAAAACACCTGTCAATACAACTGCCGATACCGAACAGAGCTCATTTGTAACAAATGAGGAACCCGAATCCGAAAGTCGCGATGAAGAAACCTTGACGGACGCTTCGTCCGAATTTATTGAGGATTATTCTTTCGAAAAAACCACTCTGAAGGATGAAAAAGACGTTTCCTCGAAAAAAACGGAATCGGACTCAACGACTGCCAAAAAGGGCGGTAAAGAGGGTGTTAAGGAATCCACGACAAAGAGAAATAAAGATAAGGATAATAAAAAAGAAAGCAATACAACAACGCAGACTCCTACAACCTCATTTTCAGGTTCGTTTAATCCGTTTGAAGTAAAAACCGACTATGAACCCGGCGTAAATCAGAATGATAAGGAATATCTCGACGCGGTAAAGCCCTATATGCTTTGCCAGTCAAAGTATCCCTCTTATGCGAGGCATCCGTATTCAGGTATGGAGAACCTTGAAGGAAAAGATGTCAACGAGCTTTTCGAAAAGTGGAGAGAGGACGCGAAGAAAAGGGAAAAGTATTATAATAAATGGGGTCCTATGGAGTCCTTCCTTAATAAATCAATAAATGAGTTTATGACCGAAAAAGACGGTGAAAACTCTGTCTTTTCTCCTGCAAACATCTATTTTGCGCTTTGTGTTATCTCCGAAACCGCAGGCGGAAATACAAGAACGCAGATAATGAACCTCCTTGGCGAAAACAGCCTGAAAAGCCTTCGTTCTACTGCGAATGCGGTGTGGAATGCTTCCTTTTGCGATGACGGCGCGCGTGAATGCGTGCTTGCTAACTCTATATGGCTGAATAATAAAAACACCTATAACAGCAACACTCTTAAAAACATTTCGAAATATTATTACGCTTCGTCCTTCAGCGGTGAAATGGGCTCGGACGGCTATAACAAGGCTTACCGTCAGTGGCTTAATACCCAGACGGGAGGACTGCTTAAAAATCAGGTTAATTCGCTTAAGCTTCCGGCTGAAACGGATTTTGCAGTTGCGAGCACCGTTTATTTCAAGACCAGGTGGGCGAAAAAATTTGAAAAGAGCGCTACATATAAGGATGTTTTTCATAAGAAAAACGGGGATGTAAAAGTTGATTTTATGCATAGAAGAGGCAGTCAGGACGACTTTTATCAGGGCGAGTACTTTTCGGCTGTAAACCTTCGTCTTGAAGGCGGAGGCGGAGTGGTGTTTATTCTTCCCGATAAGGGAGTGACGCCCGAGCAGCTTTATAAAAACAGCGAAACAATGTCGTTTATTCTCCTGTCGGATTTAAGCAAATGGGAAAATCAGACAAAAACTGATATCAATTATTCCGTCCCGAAATTTGACGTCCAGTCAAAGCTTGACCTTATAAAGGGACTTAAAAAGATGGGCGTGACGGACTGCTTCGATTCGAGCGTTTCCGATTTTACGCCGATTACCGCTCTTAAGGACGAAATAAGCGAAATGGTGCACGGCGCAAGAGCGAAAATTGACGAAGAGGGAATTGAAGCGGCCGCATATACAAGCACTTTGGTAACAAGCTCCGCGGTAATGCCTCAGGATGAAATTGATTTTACGCTCGACAGACCGTTTATATTCGTTGTAAAAGGCGTTGACGGCTTGCCGCTGTTTGTCGGTACTGTCAACAACCCGTAACAGTTTTATATCAGCGTCCGAAAGGAAATGAGCCTGTATCGGTATTTCCCGAAAGGACGCTGTTTTTTTCTTTATTTACAATTGTTACCTTTTATCTGTTTTTTTCGTTTATATAAATGAGGGGGGATGATAATTGGAAGATGTTAAAATAATAGAACTGTTTTTTGAACGTGATGAACGTGCTTTAAGCGAAACCGAATTGAAATACGGCGACAGATGTAATTCTCTTGCCTTCAGAATACTTAATTCAAAGGAAGATTCGGAAGAAGCGGTAAATGACGCTCTTATGAAAGCTTGGAATACAATTCCCCCGAATAATCCGAGCAGTTTGTTTTCATATCTTGCTATGCTTTGCCGTCAGATATCCATTGACAAATTGAGAAAAAGCACAAGTAAAAAGCGCGGCTTAGGCGAATATGAACTGAGCATTGAAGAGCTTGAAAGCTGTATTCCGAATGAGTTAAGGCAGACCGAAATTGAAAACGATTTGCTTAAAGATACGCTGAATAGTTTTCTTTCAAAGCTTCCAAAGAAGAAACGTGTTATTTTTATGAGCAGATACTGGGCGTTTTATTCGATTTCGGAAATTGCAGAGAATTTGAATATGAGCGAGGGAAGTGTAAAAATGACCTTGCTTCGCACAAGAGAAAAGCTTAGAGATTTTATGGAAAAGGAGGGCGTTGATATATGAATGTTAATAATCTTACGGACGCTTTTTCCGACGTTGATTCAAAATATGTTTCAGAGATGCAGGACTCATTAAATAAAAATAACCGCAAAGAGAGAAATATAAAATGGATTATTCCGGTTGCAGCGGCGTTTATTCTTCTTGTCGGAATTTTCACTGCCTATGGCGTATCGAGATTTCGACACTCAATTCCTGTTGTTAAGCCTTCTGAAACATCAGCTGTTTCGGAGTCGGCAAATGGTAATACATCCGATAATAATTTACCGCAACTGACAGACGGTATACTTAATTCAGACATTGCCTCTGATTATACAACCGACAACGGAGTACACAATGTAAGCCCTTCGCAGGAAAACCCCTTAATGCCGTCAACCCGGACCGATACAACCGATAATAATACAGCAAATCGTCAAAGTACAACAAAAAAACGGGATATCCCCACAACTAATTCAAATACTACGGAAAGCCAAGGACAAAAAGAGACGAGTACGACACAGAATGATTCACCCGGGAAACGGAATAACGATAAGATGTATGAACCGGTAATTCTTGCCGAAAGCCAGGAATATCTAAATGCGACCGCTCCGTATGTAATTTCCCGTCATCATTATCTTGCCACGCCTTTGCACGAAGAAATTGAGGATGATTCGGGAAAAAGCCATTCGGAAAGATATAAGGAATACCACGAGGTCGAGCTGTATAGGTGGCAGTTTAATAATATGTGGCAACCTGCATCTTCCTTTATAAGAAACTCTACTCCTGTTTTTCTTTCCGAAAAGAGCGGAGAAAACGCAGTATATTCACCGATAAATGTTTATTTTGCTTTGTCTATGCTGGCGGAAACAACGGGAGGAGAATCAAGAAGTCAGATTCTGTCCGCCTTGAATGAATCCGATATATCTTCTCTTCGTAACCGTGTAAAAGGCGTATGGAATTTTAACTATTTGAATAACGGATTATCCAGATGTATATTTGCGAATTCTATATGGCTTAACGATAAATTCTCTTATAAAAAAGATACGCTTGATATTATTGCGGATAATTACTATGCCTCTTCTTTCAGCGGAGATATGAGTTCGGAAGGATATAACAACGCGTTCAGGCAGTGGATGAACACCCAGACGGGTAATATGCTTGAAAATCAGATTTCCAATGTTAGGTTCAGACCGGAAACCGAATTTTTACTTGCGAGCACAGTTTTGTTTAATGTTGAATGGCAAGCAAAATTTAATGAAAGCTTGACAAAGACAGGGACCTTTAACACATCTGGGAAAAAGATTTCGACGTCTTTTATGCACAAAAAAGGTCTGAATGATAAGCTTTATTACGGTGAAAACTTTACTGCCGTTGAACAGAGACTCATTGAAAACGGAAGCATGCTGTTTATTCTTCCGGATAAGGGAATTACGCCCGAAGCGTTACTTACGGATTCCGAAACTATGGATTTTGTACTTTCCAATACTTATTCATGGGAAAAGCAGAAAATGTATGATATAAACTATTCAATTCCAAAGTTTGATATTGAATCCGAATTAGATCTTAAAGACGGTATGATTAAACTGGGTGTTGAGGACTGCTTTGATTCTAAAAAAGCAAATTTTACACCTATAAGCGATGAAAGCTTCGGCGCAATTTCAAAGGTGACGCACGGCGTAAGAGTATCTATAGACGAAAAGGGCGTAGCTGCTTCGGCTTATACGGTTATAGATTTATTGGGATCCGCTCCCCAAGAATGCAAGGAATACAATTTTACTCTTAACAGACCTTTTTTGTTTGTAATTAAGAGTCTTGACGGCTTACCGCTTTTCATAGGCATTGTAAATAATCCGTCATAATAATAAATAAAAGCTATATATGCAGGGTGCCTTTGCACCCTGCTTTTTCTGTTTGCAATTATTGTGTTTATATGGTAAAATTATTTATATTAAGTCATTCTGAGTGAAGCGAAGAATCTCAACAAACAAAAATTTTGTCATTCTGAGTGAAGCGAAGAATCTCAACCTATTCTTTCAGGAGGAAAAGCAATGCCAAAATACGATTATCTTCTTGTCGGCGCAGGGCTTTTTAATGCTGTGTTTGCTTTCAGGGCAAAAAAACGCGGCAAGAGTGTTCTTGTGCTTGAAAAGAGAAATCATATCGGCGGAAATATTTATACCGAGAAGCAATATGGCATTGACGTCCACAAATACGGCGCTCATATTTTCCATACCGACAGCGAAAGGGTATGGGACTTTGTGACTCGTATAAGTGAATTTAACAGCTTTATAAATACGCCCGAAGCGAATTTCAGGGGAGAAATATATTCTCTTCCTTTCAATATGAATACATTTGAAAAAATGTTCGGCGTTTCCTCGCCCGATGAAGCAAGGGCAGTTATAGAAAAAGAAAAAGCGGAAATTACAGGAGAGCCTGAAAACCTTGAACAGCAGGCTGTCTCACTTGTCGGCAGAACGGTTTACGAAAAGCTTATTAAGGGCTATACCGAAAAGCAGTGGGGCAGGGACTGTAAGGATTTACCTGCGTTTATTATTAAAAGAATTCCCGTAAGATTTGAGTATAACAATAACTATTTTAACGATAAGTATCAAGGCATTCCCGTTGACGGATATACCGCACTTGTTGAAAAGCTGTTTGACGGCTGCGATATACGCCTTAACACCGATTTTAACCTTAATAGGGAATACTGGCTTAATAAAGCGGATAAATGCGTTTACTCGGGCGCTATTGACGAGTTTTTTGATTATTCGCTCGGCGCGCTTGAATACAGAAGCCTGCGTTTTGAAAACGAAACAGTCAATAAAGAATGGTTTCAGGACGTCGCCGTTGTCAACTACACCGCGCGTGAAATTCCCTTCACAAGGATAATTGAGCATAAGCGCTTTAATCCCGTCAAAACGGATAAAACCGTTATTACAAGGGAGTATCCCGTTGATTATGAAAACGGAATGGAAAAATACTATTCCGTAAATGATGAAAAAAACAACACTCTTTACGAGCGTTACAAGGCGCTTGAAAGGGATGAAAAGGTGATTTTCGGCGGACGGCTTGCCGAATACAAATATTACGATATGGACGATACCGTTTTGTCGGCTTTACTTCTTGCCGACAGACAGCTGGGTGAAGAAAATGAATGAACCTCTTGTAAGTGTAATAATGCCCGTTTACGGGGTTGAAAACTACGTCGGCAGGGCAATTGAAAGCATTCTTAATCAGAGCTATAAAAATTTTGAATTTTTCTGCGTGGATGACGGCTCGCCCGATAAAAGCGGCGAAATATGCGACGAATACGCAAAAAAGGACAGCCGCATAAAGGTTATCCATAAGGAAAACGGCGGCGCTCCGTCAGCAAGAAATACCGCTATAGATAAGGCGACGGGAAGGTATATGTATTTTCTCGATTCAGACGACTGGGCAGAAGCGAATATGCTTTCGGATATGGTTGAGTTAGCCGAAAAGAATTCTTCCCAGCTTGTTGTTTCGGGGTATTATATTGATACGTTTTATTCGGATACGGAAAAATTTACCCAGGAACAAAAATGGATTTCAAAGGTCTTTTCTTCGCAAAGGGAATTTCGTGAAAATGCCCATCTTCTTTTTGATTTGAATTTGCTTTACACCCCTTGGAATAAGCTTTTTTCGGGGGATTATATAAGAGAGAATAAGCTTTATTTTCCAAATACCTTCTGGGACGATTTCCCGTTTAATTTAAGCGTTATACGAGACGTTGAAAGAGTTGCGGTTACCGACAAAAAGTACTATCATTTCATACGCCAGAGGGCGGAGTCCGAGACCGCAAAATACAGAAGCGATATGTACTCTAAACGCGAGGAGGAAAACGTGTGGCTCAAGGACCTTTATTCCTATTGGGGCGTTGAAAATGACGGGGTAAGGGAGTTTCTTGCAAGGCGATATGTTGAAAGACTCATAGGCTGTATTGAAAATGTTACAAATAAAAACTGTAACCTGAAAGCAGGGGAGAAGAGAAAAGAAATTAAAAAAATGATTTCCGCCTCCACCGCAAGAGCTTACTTAAAGCAGGCAAAGCCGAGGTCGTCTTATATGAAAATTATGCTCATTCCCATAAGGATGAAAAGCGCAACGCTGACCTACCTTGAGGGAAGAGTGATTTCATCCGTAAAACAAAGCAATACAAAGCTGTTTGCGCGTCTCAAGGCGGGCAGATAAAACCGTAATTTTTCGGGCAGAAGAAAAACTTCTGCCCGTTTTTTATAATATTGTGTATTATAAAACAAATAATATGCAAAAAAGTGTTTATTTTTTTTGTTATTTGTGGTAGAATACCTTGAAAAGCCGAAAGGAGGTAAATGCGTGAAAACTTTTGAGTTAATAGTGCCCTGCTTTAATGAGCAGGAGTCGGTCCCTTTATTTTACGAAAAAGTTAAGAGCGTATTGTCCTCGCTTGACGGCTACGACGCCTCGTTTATTTTTGTCGATGACGGCAGCAAGGACAGGACGCTTGAGGAAATTAAGAAGCTTGCCGAAAATGACGGCAAGGTAAAATACATTTCCTTTTCCCGTAATTTTGGAAAGGAATCCGCAATGCTTGCCGGTCTTTCATTTTCGACTGCGGACCTTGTCGGTATTATTGACGTTGATTTGCAGCATTCGCCTGCGCTTATTCCCGAAATGCTTTCCTCGCTTGAAAGCGGAGAATACGATATTGCGGCGGCAAGGCGTCTTGACAGAAGCGGAGAGGCAAAATTCAAAAGCCTCTTTTCACGCGCATTTTATAAAATTATTAACCGTATGTCCGACGTTGAAATTGCCGACGGAGCGCAGGACTACAGAATAATGACCCGTCAGGTTGTCGACTCGATTATTTCAATGCGTGAATACAACCGCTTTTCAAAGGGGATTTTCAGCTGGGTCGGCTTTAAAACAAAATGGTTTGAGCACGAAAACAGCGAACGCGTAGCCGGTAAATCCAAGTGGTCCTTCTGGAGCCTTCTGACTTACGCCATTGACGGGATTATCAATTTTTCAACAGTTCCGCTTAAAATTTCGTTTTTATTCGGCGCGTTCGTAAGTCTTGCAGGTCTTGTTTACGCGCTGTATATTATAATCCGCACCTTTGTAAACGGGTCTGACGTGCCCGGTTATCCGTCGCTTTTTTCCGCAATACTCATTATCGGCGGACTTATATTGCTTTCACTTGGCATTATAGGCGAATATCTTGCGCGTATTTATATTGAGGTCAAGGACAGACCGAGCTTTATTGTTGACGAAACAAATATTGTTAAAAAGTAATTTCACATATACTGGAGGAACTAAAGTGGCAGAGGAAAAAAACAATTTTATCAAAATTGAACATGAGGTAATGGATTTCTGGGAAGAGAATAAGTGCTTTGAGCTTCTTCAGAAAAAGAATGCAGGCAAAACGCGCTTCCGTTTTCTTGACGGTCCGATTACCGCAAATAACTCAATGGGTATCCATCACGCCTGGGGCAGAAGCTTAAAGGATATCTTCATCCGTTATAAGGGGATGAGGGGTTATTCCTGCCGTTGTCAGAACGGCTTTGACTCCCAGGGACTTTGGGTTGAGGTTGAGGTTGAAAAGGCTCTCGGCTTCAAGACAAAGAAGGATATTGAAGAATACGGTATGGATAAGTTTACCCGTCAGTGCGTTGACAGAGTTAAGCACTATTCGGGTATAATTACCGAACAGAGTAAGCGTCTTGGCCAGTGGATGGACTGGGACAACTCCTACTACACTAATACAGACCTTAATATTTCGGGTATCTGGCATTTCCTTAAGAAATGCGATGATAACGGCTGGATAGCGCGTGAATATAAGCCTATGCCCTGGTGTCCGCGTTGCGGAACATCCCTTTCCGAGCACGAAATGACCGGTTCGTATAAGCTTATGACCCATAATTCGGTTTTCTTCAAGCTTCCCGTAAAGGGCAAGAATTTCAAAATGCTTGCATGGACCACAACTCCCTGGACTCTTTCCTCAAACGCGGCTCTTGCGGTTAATCCCGAAATCGATTACGTTGAGGTAAAGGTTAAGAGCGACGAAAAAACTCTTGTTCTTGCAAAGAACGCGATTAAGTATCTTGAGGACGATAAGCTTGAGGTTCTTCGCGCTTTCAAGGGTGAGGAATTAGTCGGTCTTGAATATGAAACCTGCTTCCCCGAAATTGAGGCGCAGCAGGGCTTTATTCATAAAATCGTTCCGTGGGATGAGGTTGCAGCTGACGAAGGTACGGGTATCGTACATATCGCTCCCGGCTGCGGCGCGGAGGACTTCGCATTAGGTCAGCAGCTGAATATTCCCCAGATTATGCCTATTGACGATATGGGTATATTCACCGAGGGCTTCGGCTGGTTCACGGGTAAGGACAGCCACACAATTGCTGACGAGGTATTTGAGCGCCTTGAAGCACAAAATAAACTCTATAAAGTAATGCCCTTTGAACACAGCTATCCCGTATGCTGGCGCTGTAAGAGCGAGGTAGTATTTAGACTTGTTCCTGCGTGGTATATCAGGACCGATGAAATCAAACCCCGTCTTATTGCCGCTTCAAATAAGGTTAAGTGGGAGCCTGCTTCAAACGGTAAGCGTATGGCTGACTGGCTTAACAATATGGGCGACTGGAATATTTCCAGAAAACGTTATTACGGTATGCCGCTTCCGTTTTATCCGTGTGAAAAATGCGGAAAAACTACTGTTGTAGGTTCTGTGGATGAGCTTAAGAGCCTTGCGGTTGACCCCGCAAAGGTTGACGCTCTTCCCGAGCTTCACAGACCCTGGATAGACGAAATTAAAATCAAATGTCCGCATTGCGGCGAAACGGTTTCCCGTGTCAGTGAAATCGGCGACGTATGGCTTGACGCAGGTATTGTTCCGTTTTCAACCTTCGGTTACTTTACCGATATGGAGGAGTGGAAAAAGAATTTCCCTGCTGAATGGGTTACCGAAATGCGCGAGCAGGTTCGTCTTTGGTTCTACTCAATGTTATTTATGTCCGTAGTGCTTGAGGACAGACCGCCTTATGAAAGAGTGCTTTCGTATAACAGCGTTATTGCCGAGGACGGCTCAAAGTTCTCAAAGACCGGCTTTATGATTAAGTTTGACGAAGCGGCTGAAAAAATCGGCGCGGATACAATTCGTTATATGTACGCAGGCGCGCCCGTTGCGAACGACGTTCGTTTCGGCTTTAATCTCGGTGATGAGGCAAGAAGAAAATTGCTTTCCTTCTGGAACATTTACACATTCTTCAACACCTACGCTGAAATTGATAAGCCCGATTTCAATAACTACACGCCGGATTTGAGTAAAATGACGGCAACCGACAAATGGCTTAATATCCGCACAAATCAGTTCATTGAAAAGGCAACGGAGTGTATGGATAACTACACAACCCCGGCTCTTATCAAGGAATTTGAAATCTTCGTTGACGATATTTCCAATTGGTATATCAGAACCAACCGCCGCCGTTTCTGGAAAGAGGGCGACAATGAGGATAAGATGATAGCGTACTGGACGCTGTTCAACGCTCTTAATAATCTTATCAAGGTTATGGCTCCGATTATTCCGTTTATGACCGAGCACATCTGGCAGAATCTTACAAGAAAGGTTTTGCCTGACAGTGAAATTTCCGTTCACCTTGCGGACTGGCCCGTTCCCGATGAAAGATTTACTGACGACGGTATTATCGAACAGACTGCTCTTTCGCGTGAGGTTATCGCTTCGGCTCTTCGTCTTCGTAACGAAAAGCAGATTAAGGTTCGTCAGCCGCTTTCAACACTGTTTATCTGTGTCCCCGATGAAAAGGCTGAAAAAATCAAGGTATTTGAAAAGAATATTCTTGACGAACTGAATATCCGTCAGATTAAGTATCTTACCGATAAATCAGTGCTTGAAGACAGCTTCCTTCAGGTTAATTTCAAGGCTGCAGGCGCAGTTTTCAAGCAGGAGGTCAATAAGTTCAAGACAGCTCTTGAAACAATGGCAAAGGACGCTATGACTGCTCTTGCCGATAAGGTAAAGAACGGCGAAAGCACAAGGGTAGAAGGCTTTGACTTTGACATTGCTCCCGAGCTTTATGTTCTTAAATCAAAGACAAAGGACGGTATTGTATCGGCTGAATTCTCCGAGGACGGCGTACTTGCGCTTGATACAGTTCTGACAGATGACCTTCTTAAGGACGGCGCGGTCCGTGACGTAATCCGTCAGTGTCAGCTTATCCGTAAGGAAGCAGGCTATGTAGTTGACCAGAGAGTTAAGATGTCAATTTCAACCGATGATGATTTCATTCTCGGCGCTCTTAAGGAAAAGGAAAGTTATCTTCTTTCCGAGCTTCTTTGCGACGAGCTTGTTTTCAACGGTTCAATTGAAAATGACCTTGAAAAGGAAATCGAGGTAAACGAAAAAACAATAACCCTTGCAGTAGCAAAGGCATAATACAGGAGGTAATAATAATGAAACTCGAAAAGAATATGACTATCGGCGATGTAGTTGACCAGATGCCCGAGGTTGCTCCGTTTCTTCTTGAAATGGGTATGCACTGTCTCGGCTGCCCTGCATCAAGAATGGAAACCTTTGAACAGGCTTGTATGGTTCACGGCGTAAATCCCGATGAAATGCTTGAGCGTATAAATACTCAGCTCGGACTTGAATAAATAGCATTGTTTTACGGGCTGCATAAAAAATATGCGGCCCGTTTGTACTTTTTTATGATTACTTTATCACCAAGACTTAAAATGGTAGCCTCACTTGTGCGTGAGGGTAAAAGAATAGCCGACATAGGAACCGACCACGCGTATTTGCCCGTTCATCTTGTTTCAAGCGGTAAAAATCCGTCTGCAATAGCTTCGGATTTGCGTTCGGGACCGCTTGAAAACGCAAGGCAGACCGTAACCGAAAACGGACTCAATGAAAAAATTGAGCTTCGGCTTTCGGACGGCTTTGATATGTACTATCATACCGAGGCGGACGATTTTATTCTCGCCGGTATGGGCGGAACGCTTATGCGTGAGCTTATTTCCCGTACAGAATGGTTGAAAAATGAAAATCTTCATCTTGTACTTCAGCCGCAGTCACATGCGCAGGATATAAGAAAATATCTCTGTCAAAACGGTTTTGAAATCAAAACCGAGCTTTGCGTAAGCGAGGGCGACAGGTTGTATATTGCCTTTGACGCTTTTTTTACTGGCGAGGTTCAAAAAAGAAATGATACATATTACTATTTCGGCTCTATTGTGAATAATACGGATGAAATTTCAGTTTTATATGTAAAAAAACTCATTGAACGACTTGAAAAAGAAAGAGATGCGTTGAAAAACAGCGGCAACGAATACTCCTATATTGATAATATTTTAAGAGGTATTGAAAATGATTAAGGTCAGCGATATTTATTCTTTTATTGACTCTGTCGCTCCGTTTGAAAGTCAGGCGGATTTTGACAACAGCGGCTATATGACGGGGGATAAAAATGCTCTGGTTAAAAGAATTCTTGTTTCTCTTGATTTAACAAGCAGTGTTCTTACCGAGGCAAAGGAATTCGGCGCAGACCTTATTGTCACTCATCATCCGCTGATATTTAACCCGCTTGAAAATGTTATGAGTAACAGTCTTGCTTATAAGGTTATTTCAAGCGGTATTTCCATAATCAGCGCGCACACGAATCTTGATATTGCCGAAAACGGTGTGAATGCTACGCTTATAGAAACGCTTGGCTTTAAGAATTACTTTAACAGCGATAAGGACCCATTTCTTAAAATAGCCGAGGTTGAGCCGATTTCTTCTAAGAAACTCATTTCTCTTGTGTCCGAAAAGCTTAACACATCGGTACAGCATAACAGCGTAAAAAAGACAGTAAAGACCGTCGGTTTCTGCTCAGGCGCAGGCTCGCCCTGTTTTTATTCGGCAATTGAAGAGGGCGCTGATGCTTTTATTACGGGCGAGGCAAAATACAATATGTTCATTGACGCTGACGAAAGCAATATTTTGCTTATCGCGGCAGGGCATTACGAAACGGAAAATATCATTGTTCCCGTTCTTTGTGAAATGTTGAAAAAACAGTTTCCCGAAATTGAAGTTAAACCATCAAACGAAAAAAATCCGGTTGTATATAAAAATTAGTTGTCATTCTGAACAAAGCGAAGAATCTAAACCGACATTAAGGAATAATTATGGCACTTGACGGCATTTACCTGCACTTTCTTAAAATGGAGTTAAAAGAAGCTCTCATAGGCGCGAAAGCGGAAAAAATATACCAGCCCACAAAAAATGAGCTGGTAATTGTTCTGCGTACCCGTCAGGGCGCGTATAAGCTTTTTTTCAGTTGCTCGGGCAATTCCTCAAGAGTTAATATTACCGAGCATTCGCCCGATAATCCCCAGAAGCCGCCAATGCTGTGTATGCTTCTTCGAAAGCATCTGCAGGGCGCAACGCTTAAAGAAATCAGGCAACAGGAATTTGACAGAATACTGTTTTTCGACTTTGACGCGGTAAACGAAATCGGCGACAGAGTAAAGCTTTGCCTTGTAACCGAAATAATGGCGCAGCACAGTAATATAATTCTTCTTAACGGTGAGGGGAAAATAATAGACGCTTTCCGCCGTATGGACGACGAGAAAAGCGTGCGTGAGGTATTGCCGGGCGGAACGTACGTTTTACCGCCCATGTACGAAAAGGAAAATATTCTCTCCTGCGATTTAAAGGCAGTTTGCGAAAGAATCGGTAAGAGCGAAAAGCTTCTTTCAAAGGAGCTTCTCAATATCTTTCAGGGCTTTTCTCCTCTCGTCTGCCGCGAGATGGCTTCACTTGTTACGGGCAGCGATGAAACGGGCGTCGCTCTTTCATTTTCACAGCTTGAAATGCTTGAAAACGAGCTTATGAAAATAAGAAATATTATTGAAAAAAATACGCCGTTGCCGTTCCTTTTAAGCGATGCAGACGGCAAACCGTATGATTTTTCTTATATGCCTATCAAGCAGTATTCCGACGCTCTTGAGGGACAGGAATGCGCTTCTCTTTCGGCTCTTCTTGACAGCTTCTTTTTCGAGCGCGACAGAGTCGAACGCACCAAAAGACGGGCATGGGACCTGTATAAAACGCTGACCGGTGCGGTTGAACGCGTTGCAAGGCGTATAAACAACCAGACTGCAGAACTTAAGGAATGTGAAAATAAGGAACAGCTTCGTATTTTTGCGGAGCTTATTACGGCTAATCAGTATTCGCTTGAAAAGGGAGTTTCGGTTTATGAAATTCCCAATTATTACGATAACAATAACCTTGTAAAAATACCGGTAAATTCTGCGTTCGCGCCGCAAAAAAACGCCCAAAAATACTATAAGGATTACAAAAAGGCGCATACCGCCGAAAAGATGCTTAAAACCCTTATTGAGGACGGCAAAAAGGAGCTTACCTATCTTGAAAGCGTGCTCGACTCTCTTTCAAGAGCTCAGACCGAAGCCGAGCTTTTCGCAATACGAAACGAGCTTATTGACGGCGGATATGTGAGAAACAGAAAAAATAGTAAACAGCAAAAACAAAAGGAACTGCCGTTTATTGAATATAAAACAACCGACGGCTTTCGCGTTGCGGTGGGAAGAAATAACGTCCAGAATGACAAGCTGACCTTTAAAACCGCAAATAATCACGATATGTGGCTTCACGTTCAGGGCTTTGCAGGTTCTCATACGGTTATTTTCAGTGATAAAAAGGAGATAACCGATACGGCAATTCTTGAAGCGGCTTCAATTGCTGCTTATCACAGCAAGGCTAGAGATTTGAAAAATGTCCCCGTCGACTATACGCTGATTAAAAATATCAAAAAGCCGAACGGCGCTCCGTACGGATTTGTAGTCTATTACACATATAACACGGTTATAGTAAATCCTAATGACAAAAATAAAAACTCCTGAATTCTTTCTTCAGGAGTTTCCTCTTTTTCTAAAAACCGCGTGCGCATTTAATATTCTATCAAAAAGTACGCTGACAGTAAATACTCTGGCAGCGTACTTTTTTGATTTTTAATAAATTATGCTAAAATAACTAAAGAAGAAATAAAATTTTGTTTAAAAATCAATGATTTTAATGTTTAAAAAAGTTATTATTTGTTTTATAATGTTTAATGGAGTGAAACGGACTTGTTTTGATGGGGTGGTAGTATTGAATAAGTGTCCTAAATGCGGAGCGGCTCTTCCCGAAGAGGCGCATTTTTGTATGCACTGCTTTTATTCGAAGGATTTTGTTGAAGAGAAAAAAATATCTTCAAAAGGCGGCTTTGCCCTTCGCGCTCTTTTTGCAAGTAAGGCTTTTAAGGCGGTTTTGTTTTCTTTACTTGCCGTCTCGTTGCTCGCTGTAGGAGCAGTGACGTTAAAATCCCTTATTCGTCCCGTTAAAAAGGTTTCGTCCGAAGACGTTTCATTTATACCCGTAACAGCCGAAAACGGCGAAACCGTTACAGACAAAAACGGTGAAGCGGTTACTCAAAAGGTAATTCGAGTAACGGATGAAAGCGGCGAAAACGTTACTAATGAAAGCGGAGAACAGGTGTATAGGGAGGTTGTTCCCGTCACAAAGGCAAACGGAGAAGCCGTTACCGATAAAAGCGGCGAGCAGGTCTATGAAATAGTGACCTCAAATGAAGAAGAAACCTTAGGAAAAACTACAAGCAGAAAAAATATTTTTGATTTCCTCTTCAATAACAAAAAGGAAGACAAAAAAGAAACTCAAACTACACAGGGAGGCGCTTCTCCGAGCGAACCCGTTGCAACAACGCTTCAAAACATACCTACCTCTGTTGACGGCTCAACGACTTCGGACATTGCTGCAACTGACGGTTCAACCAAACCGTATCAGCCTGAAAATTCAACAACAAAGGATACGGTCACAAGTTTTTCCGAATCGACCTATCCTGCTTCATCAACAACTACTACAACTGATAAATCAGAAACAACCGTTAAGACCAATGTAAACGATTTTTCTTATACTACCTTTTTGACTAACGCGATAAGAATTACAAAGTATAACGGTTCCGATGAAATAGTTTATGTGCCCGCATATATTGACGGAAAAGAGGTTTGTCGTATTGATGAAAACGCTTTTGCCAACAATGCAAAAATTAAAAAAATAATTTTTGAAAGTCGCGATAGTTATGTGGTTGACGACTTTATGTTTCCGAATTCAAAAACCGTGTTTTATAATCTTCCGAATTTAACTACAATTGTTTTTCCAAAGAGAACTCTCGCTACCGTTGAAAGCGGAAATACAAATGTCAATTCAAATCTTTATCAGAAATGCGAAAAACTGAAAAATATTTACTTTGGGAGCGAAGAGGATACGCCTATGATCTGGGGTTCCAATAAATTAAACTCTATCGACGGCGTTGTATTCGGATATTTCAATACGCGTGCATACACGCAAATTTATTATTATCCGCCTGCAAAATCGGAATCTGTATATATAATAAACGAAAAAACGCATTACATTGGCAGCGGATCAATTAAGAATAATCCTTATATTCAAAAGTTGGTTTTCGGTAAAAATTTTATTGATATTAACAATTATCGCGGTGATACGTTTTATAATTGTCCAAAGCTTTCTGAATTTGAGTTTTCAGGTGCTGCCGATTCAGCATTCAGCTCCGAGGACGGTGTTTTATACAAAAAAGGGGTTAGCTATAACGGTAAAGCGGATTTGACTCAAATATACTATCCGCCTGCAAAATCTGACGGTTATTATGAATTCCCAAGCGGAAAGGACTATTATATAAACGGTTCGTTCTACGGAAATCCTTATTTACAAACTGTTAAATTCAGCGGAGATGTTTATGTTTCAGAGGTGAACGGACTTAATTGTCCGAATTTAAAAAAGGTTATATTGCCTAAAAACTGTACTCAGGCAATTGAGTATTTATCCAAATACTATAAAGTTGAAACGTTTTAAAGGGATGGGGATAATGGC